>Ga0315545_1000004_pt1 | contig 236832 bp, 208 predicted proteins | sample SalMarSW160210MG_FD_203096 | JGI IMG/M metagenome (GOLD analysis project Ga0315545, IMG submission 203096) | Salt marsh sediment microbial communities from the Plum Island Ecosystem LTER, Massachusetts, United States - Salt Marsh Sediment SW1602-10 ... | reverse complement strand
CTTAAGGAGGGGATTAAGGGGAGGTTCACTATCGGAAAGATTGTAGGTCAACCCCGCCAAAGGCGGGGTTGACATTTATTTTGTCAAGCAGGCTACGCCATGCTTGACCTACTATTTAACCTCACCCTAGCCCTCTCCTTAAAAAGGAGAGGGGATCTCCCCTCCTTCTTAAGGAGGGGATTAAGGGGAGGTTCACTATCGGAAAGATTGTAGGTCAACCCCGCCAAAGGCGGGGTTGACATTTACTGTCCTCTATCAGTTGCCCGTTTCTCGCTGTAAACTTAGAGCCACCCCCTTGGTTTTTGATAAAGTCAATTTCTTCAGCTAGGGCAGCTCTAAATTCTGTGATGAGCTTTTCTGTTTCTTTCATCATCTTACTTGTTCTTTCGATTGAATTATAGTTTCTTGCTACTTCAGTTATGAAAATTTTCAGAAATCAGTTGTCAAGCAGGCTACGCCATGCTTGACCTACTGACTTATTTATACAATCAATCCATATACCTACCTGCATTCACGTCTACAACCTCTCCAGAGACATAGTCGTTTTCCAGCAGATAGACAACCGTATGGGCTATCTCCTCGGGTTTGGCAATTCTTCCGAATGGTGTTAGGGATGACAATTTCTTCTTGGTTTCTTCAGATATAAGTTCCGTATCCACCGGTCCAGGCGCAACGGCATTTACCGTAACTTGCGGTGCCAACTCGTTCGCCAATGCAAAGGTCAAGCCAATCACCCCAGCTTTGGATGCGGCATAATGACAACCAATTGCTCCCCCCATTTTCCCTGCTATCGAGGAGATATTCACTATCTTGCCTTTATTGTTTCTTAACTCTGCCGCGGCTGCCTTACAGCAATTGAAAACTCCGGTCAGGTTGACGTTAATAATCTGCTTCCATTCTTCAATATCGATATTCTCTATAGTTGAGTTCGGCCCGGATACGCCCGCGTTGTTCACCAGCACATCTATACTTCCGAAGTCCTTCTTTATCAGGTCCATCATATTCTTTACCTGAAGAAAATCCCTCACATCTGTCTGGATTTTCAGTGTTTTCACACCTATCTCTTTCAATTTCTCTACTGTTTCCTGTGCCTTCTTTTCGTCTTTGCGGAAACAGATAGCGACATTAGCTCCCTTATTTGCCAGCGCAAAAGAGATGGCTCTACCAATCCCTCTATCTCCGCCAGTTACAACTGCATTCTTACCATCAAGTTGCATATTTATCAGCCTTTCCAGCTTTCATTTTCCATGGCTATAAAAGCTTTTAGCTCCTGTGGATTCATTACTGCTAATTTCACTTCAACTTTTGCACCCAGCTTCTCTACTGGCTCTCGCACACTATTTACCAGCAAATCCTTTATAGGGATGCCAGGGAAAGGAACTGCCAGAGTGACCGTGACCTTATTACCCTCAATAGTTATATCTTTAACCATTCCCAGGTCAACCAAAGTGCGGTCAATGGCAGGATGCTTTATCTGTGCCATTGCTTTGCGAACGTTTTCTTCTGATATATTTTCCGCCATTATTCCCTACTCCTTTCTTTTTAATGAAACACTTTTTATTTTTTAGTCTTCTCCAAAAGAGTTGCTAACACATACTAAGGGGAGCATATAATTGTTTACATCCCCCCTTTAGAAAAGGGGGGAAGGGGGGATTCGTATGAATGTGCGTATGCACTCATACGAGCTTTGGCTGTTCTTTAGCTCACCTCCTTTGTCCTCCTCTCCATTTTCCATAGGAGCCTGTCGAAAAATGTCATTCTGAGGCGTTAGCCGAAGAATCTCAAATCTGCAACATATTGAGTTTATTAGATTCTTCCCCCGCCTTTGGCGGGGTCAGAATGACAGAAGGGACATTTCATGGTTTTTCGACAGACTCACAGGTCAGGTGACTCAAATGAGATCCAAATTCAGACCACCAAAGTGGAAAAGAACCTTACTTTTAATTGATATAATCGCTGTTCACGATTTCTATTTCTTAATCATTTTCAGATATTCCTCAGCGTATTTGCCGTTTATGGCACCTTCAAACATTTCCCCCCTCTTTATCTTTTCAAGTGCCAGGTGCGCGCTGGCAGCCATACCAGCAGAGGCTCCTTCGGAGACAGCCGTGATAAGATGACGTTTACAGCCGGTGATTTCACCGCAAGCGAACACTCCGGCTTTGTTCGTCATCATCTGGTTGTTGATCTTTATGTGACTTCCCATAGAATCAATTCCTGCACTTCGTGTAAGTTCAGTATTTGGCTCCGTTCCCACACAGACGACTATCCAATCAACCGGGATTTTCTTCTCCTCACCAGTTTTGTTATTCACAAGGACAGCTTCGGTGACAGTCCTGTCTCCTTTTATTTCTTTTAGCTGAGTATTGTACCAAATCTTAACCCCCTCTTTCTGTAGTCTTTTGACCATAAGAGGGTAGGCACGTAAAGATTTTCGTTGATGAATCAGGGTGACTTCATCAGTTTCGCTTTGGGCCAAAAGTGCGCTCTTGGCTGCACCATTCCCCCCGCCTATCACTATAACTTTTTTGCCTGTGAATCTCTTGTAATCTCTTTTGGCATAATAGGACACACCTTTCCCCACAAATTTTCCCTCTCCTGTTACACCAAGCTTTTGCATGGTGCTGCCGGTAGCTAAGATGACAGCCTTTGCTCTGTATTGGTTTGCTTCCGTAACAACAATTCTCTTTTCGGCATCAAGCTTTGAGACCTTTTCCTGTCTGATCTCTGCTGCCACACCTTTTGGTGGTGGAGAGGTTACCTGTTTTTTAAAGCTCTCCATCAGTATTTCGCCATCATCTGGTAGAAAACCTGGATAATTCATTACAGTGTAAGCAATAGAGGCTTGTCCACCTATCCAGTTGCTTTCTAAAATCAGTGTGCTCCATCCATCTAAACCGGTGAATATGGCGGCTGATAATCCCGCAGGACCGCCACCAACAATTACCACATCCCTTTCTTCCATATCAAACCTCCTATTTTTTAAGATTTGAACTTATTTTTCCCTCAAATTCTGGAAAGTAATTATTGATGATTTTTAAATTAAATTCAGAAAGAATGGATTCTTTGGATTCTCTCTCTAACAAAAATTCAAAAGACCTTTTTATCAATTCTTCTTTAGTTATTTCCCCTTCAGTTAAATTCTCATAATATCCATCATCTAAAGTTACGGCATGTTCTGTTCTGGTGTCTTTCTCACTTACGGTCACCACAAACTCCTGGCTGTTTTTCTTTTTAACTTCAATCATTTTTGAATCTCCTTTATTTTTTATGAATGTAATCCTTCTCGCCAGCATGCACTAAGACTTTGAGCCAATTCTCCGGAGGCACAAACGGACAAGCATATGCTTCACTATAGGCGCAGAAGGGATTGTACGCTTCATTGAAATCGAGGATCCATTTCCCCTCAGCGGTGAGATGATTTTTAAGGTTGAGATCAAGATAGCGTCCGGCGTCGTAAGTTTCCTTGCCGCTGGTCGCATCCCGCAAAGGGACAAATAACCGCTCTTCTTTCGAATCGCTCTTATAAGCTTGAAGCACGCACTCCGTGCCAGCGATTTTAAATCGAAACTCGCCCCATCGGATCAGACTCCTGATGTTGCCGACGGTATCTTCTATCTTCTGAATCTGCTTATGGCCATGTTCATATAGCTTGAGCTCGAATCTGTAGTCCGGGTCCGGGGGATAGTAGGTAAGCCCTTTAAACCCGGCGCGTTCTTCTGAGGGTATGGGTGATTGCCAGTGTTGGGCAAAGAATCGATTCTTCTCTTGGCGCTGTGTGTTGAGCCGAGTTTTCCATTCAGAAATTTCCATGATAGTTTCATCTCTTTCTAAAATTGAGAACATGATCTTTCACATAATCATCGTCATGTATAAGCCTTTTGAAAAATTCACCTTCAAAATAAAAGTTTGCCTTTTCGATCTCTTTTTTAACCTCCTCCAATTTTAGATGCATGTACTCTTTATGGTGTCTGGGAAATACCGATAAAAGAGCATCATTCTTTAAAATCCGATAAACCTCACCATATATTTTTCTTCTTTCCTCCATCTCATGGTAATGCAAAACGTCATAAAGTAGGACTGCGTCCAAAGATTTATTCTTTAAATCAATCTTCAACTCTCCTTTTGTTTTTATTGCCCTTATATTTTCCAGCCCCTCTGCCTTAGCTCTTTTGATCACTTCATCCAACGCCTCTTTCTCTTTATCTTGTGCGTATACCAAGCCTTCTTTTCCGACTACTTTTGCAACAGGAATCGTATAATGCCCGTCTCCGCAACCAAAATCTAAAACGATTTGACCTTTTTTAATACCTATATCTTTTAAATAAATTTCACCACCGGCTTTTAGCCATCTTTCGACGTCGCTTTTCATTTTTAATTTGTCATTTTAAGATTAAGTGTTTCCTATTTTCCCCTTTATTTTTCTCCGCAATTATTTTTTCCATGTTTTGGTGAATGATCCTGATTGCATTTTTTAAGGTATCTGTTCTTACTATCACACATACAAATTTGTTCACCAATCTGGGGAGATTAGGTCCGAATCTCCTACCTACAAGAACATCAACGCCCTCTACGGCGGAAGTGGTTGCTTTTGCCTTATCGGGATCCCCATGTTTCATTGATTCATCACCTTTAAATTTTACGTTCTCCCTTTTTTCGACGAACTCTTCTTCCTCTTCGAAAAATTTATAAACATGAAAATACTTGGCCATGCCGAAATGATCATCATTAAAATTGGTGCCATCATCCGTCCCAAAAGCTATTAACAGTTCCATAGCGCCTTTCTCCTTTTTAAGTTATTCTTTGTGAAAAATCAATATCTCGTCAAAATTGTAGGTCAACCCCGCCAAAGGCGGGGTTGACAAATATCTAACCTCACCCTAGCCCTCTCCTTGAAAAGGAGAGGGAACAATTTCCCCTCCCTTTATGGGAGGGGATTAAGGGAAGGGTATAGGTTGATTCACTGGCTCATAGATGAACACAAGATCGCTGCACCGATAAAGCCGGCATCGTTGCCTAATTTAGCTTTGACGACTTTCAAACTTTTGGTAGCAGAAGGAAAAGCCCTTTTCTTAACCTCTTTTTCAATTCTGCGGATGAAACTTTGACCGCCTTGTGATACCCCACCTCCAATCACCACCACCTGTGGATTCAAAAGATTCACCGCGCTGGCAATGCCTGCCCCTAAATATGCACAGGCTTGGTTTATCACACCTGAGGCTAAAACGTCCCCTTTTCTTTCTGCTTCAAAGATGACCTCGGTAGTAAGTTTATTTGCATCTCCTTCAATCAACCCGTATGTAATCGATTTCCTATTCTTTCGCAAAAGCCATTTAGTGTCTTTCACCATGGCAGGTGCGGAGGCATACGTTTCCAAGCAGCCGATGCCGCCGCACCTACATTTTCGTCCATTATAACATATACTCATGTGCCCGAATTCAGCACCGGCAAAGCTCGATCCATGAAAAAGCTTTCCATCCAAGATTATCCCGCCGCCGATTCCGGTTCCCAGAGTCAGACAGAACGCATTTTTGTATCCTTTAGCCGCCCCGAATTTGAATTCCGCCAGAGCCATGACATTAGCATCATTATCGACATAAATGGGAAATTTAAAGTATTTAGAAAGCCATTTTTTTAAATTCACATTCACCATCTGGGGGAGGTTGGGGCAGGAGCCTTCAATTTTGCCGCTTTCTGAATTTACCGTTCCCGGGGAGCCCACACCTATGCCTTTTATTTTGATTTTCTTTTTCCTGGCGAAAGCTAAGGATTTTTCGACAGCCTTGTTTATGTTTTTCAGAATAGCATCTCTTCCCAAATTCACTTGTGCCGAAAGCATCCCCTTATATAAAACCTCCCCTTTGTCCGAGACTATGCCAAATTTGATATTGGTCCCCCCCAGATCGACTCCAATGAAGTATCTTTTGCCCATCTGTTTTGGCATGGTATGATGAACGGTTTTATACCTCTCCCCCTCTGTCCCTCTCTCCACACTTGTGGAGAGGGGGAGGATCGAAGATGCATATGCATAGAGGGTAAGGTTAAGGGAATCCTCAGCTTTCTTATTTCATCTTTGGTTATATGTCTCAATCCCCTTTGCCAAAGCTCTCATGGCTTTTACTAAATCGTCGACATTCAGAACGTAAGCGATCCTTGCCTCATCCTGACCCTTTCCGGAAGTGGCATAAAACCCTGGTCCGGGGGCGATCATGGTGGTTTCTCCATCCAAACTGAAATCGGTAAGCATCCACCGTGCAAAATCCTCGATATCTTTGACCGGCAGCTTTGCCATGATGTAAAATGCACCGCTGGGCTTAAGGCATACCACTCCGGGGATTTTCATTAACTCATCGTAGACTGTATCTCTTCGTCTTTTATACTCTGCCGCCATCTTTTCAAAGTAATCATCCTCGATTTTAAGCGCTGAGGTTGCCCCAAATTGCTCGATAGAAGGAGAGCATAATCTGGCCTGGCCTAATCTTAAAGCCACATCCATCACCTCCTGGTTTTTTGACACCATACATCCTATCCTTGCCCCGCAGGCGCTGTATCTTTTGGAGACGGAATCCAAAAGAATGGCTTGATCGGAGATCCCCGCGATATTCATGATGCTGGTATGTTTCCCCTCATAGATGAACTCCCGGTAAACCTCATCTGAGAGGACAAAAAGGTTATATTTTTTACTAATCCCGGCTATCATCTCCATCTCCTCCCGGGTGTAGACAGTCCCAGTGGGGTTATTGGGAGAGCAGATCAGGATGGCACGGGTTCTGGAGGTGATCTTCTCCTCCATCTTTTCTCTTGATGGCAGATGAAAACCATTCTCTGCCTGAAGTGTAACGGGAACCAATTTCACATCTGCCATTTGGGCGAAGCCATTATAGTTGGTATAAAACGGCTCAAATACTATGATCTCATCGCCCACATCAGCTACACAGATCATGGCGAAAATTATGGCTTCACTCCCCCCCGTGGTTACCTGAATATCTTTTTCCTCCACCTGGATGCCTTGTCTCCTATAATACTGCACCAGTCCTGAAAGGAACTTTTGGCTTCCTTTGGAATTACCATATGCTAAGACCTCTTCCTTATAATTCCGGACCGCGTTCATAAACTCTGGTGGGGTGGGGACGTCCGGCTGTCCGATGTTGAGATGATAGATCCTTATGCCCCTTTTCTTTGCCTCATCAGCGAAAGGAACTAATTTTCTTATGGGCGAGGGAGGCATATCATTTGCTCTTCGGGAAAGTTTTGGCAACCTCATAAAATCTCCTTTTCTTCATATATAATAACCTACCAGTTAAACCAAAGTAAGCAAATTGAGCATCCTTGTCAAATCGAAAATCTAACCTAAATATAGAGACCAAATACAAATCATACACTTTTTTAGACTGGAGATCTTCCCCAACCATATTGTTTGTTAGTCACGAACGGCTTGTCCGTAGCACAATAGAAGGTAACGAACTCATGCTGAAGACTGGTCTTGAAGGATTCACCTTAAGCAGAGGACGAAGTCCGTTGGCAACGAACGAAGAGGCTCTACTTGTGTTTAACATCAAATTCCAACCCAGCACCTAAGTTGGGCACAAGAGTCCTCTTAACTGTGGGATTTACATCTGGTCATCCCAGAATCAGCCATTTTTTCTCTTGACAGAAAAGTGGCATTTTGGTATACTAATCTGCGAGCTTTTGAAAAAAGCTGGCGAAGTGGATTTTTAAACCCCAGAAAGGAGGAAAAACCTGTCGTATAAGCGAAAGGGATTGTAAACCAGGTTGGAGTGAGAGATTGTAATTTTAAGCACATAAGTTTTAGAGCCGCAGACTACTCAACCATGGTTTAGGTACTCAGTATATCTAAGGAAATAAAATATGATTTCGGTACACTTCTTGGCTTTAGAGTTGAAGGAAGTTTGTTTTTGTTGGTAAGATCGTGCCGAGTTGAGATGGATTATCTATCCCATAAATAACTCGGCTTTTTTAAATTATCTGAATAGGAGTTTAGAGATTGAGAAAAGAGTGTAGAAAATTCTTTGTGATTTTTTCCCTGGTTCTCTTAAACTCAGTTCTCACACTCAACCGAGTTCAGGGAGAGGATATTACGCCGGAAGAGGTCTCCATCCCCACCTCCAGCATCATGGAGCCGGTGCAGGTTCTGGAAAAGAGCATAGACCCTGCAGAGTATGTGCTGGGGACAGGAGACAAGCTCTCCCTTGACATCTGGGGGGAGACTAATGTTCACCATACCTTGACCGTGACACCCGAGGGGGATTTGTTAATCCCCAGAGTAGGGAGAGTTCAGGTGGGGGGAGAGTATCTGGCAAAAGCCAAGAATATCATTCAGGAAGCCGTTCTTCAGTCTTATAAAAATGTTCCAGTCACCATCACCTTACTAAATCTGAGAAGGGTGAAGGTTATTGTGGCAGGTGCGGTCAAAGCTCCGGGGATTTATTCTGTATATGCCAACACCCGGGTATCGGAGGTGATTAACAGTGCTGGGAGATTTCTGGGTAATTCCTCACTCAGAAATATCGTAGTCACCCATCCTGACGGTAACACCACCATTGTAGATGTGTTCAGATTTGGTAGGATAGGTGACCGGAGCAGAAATCCTTATGTTTTGGGTGGAGATGTTATCTTTGTGCCGGCAAGAGAAGGGAATATAAACACCGTGGGGATTTATGGGGCGGTAAAATCCGGGGGCGAGTTTGAGTATGCTTCCCAAGATAGCCTGCTTGATCTGATACGTTTAGCCTATGGTTTAACCATGGATGTGGATCTTCTCCAGGGGGAGCTAGTCAGGTTCAATCCGGATAACCTCACCACCACAAACATCCCCATTGATCTCAAAGCATTGCTGGCAGAAAATGATCCCCGAAAAAACCTATCTCTTTTGCCGGATGACCAGGTGTTTATACGAACAGTTCCCAAATTTCATAAGAAAGATCAGGTAATCGTACATGGAGAGGTGTACTATCCAGGGATGTATCATATTGAGGAAGACGAAACAAGGTTATCTGAAATCATCGCAAAGGCTGGAGGATTCACCCCGAACGCCTCCCTGACCGAGGCAGTGATGATCAGATCCTATAACGTAACCGATCCCGAATTCGAAAGATTAAAAAGCATTCCTGTAGCAGATATGACCGAGTCGGAATACGAATATTTCAAACTCAGATCCCGAGAAAAGCCCGGAAGGGTGTCATGCGATTTTGAAAAGTTATTTTTAGAAGGATTGAGCGAATATGACATTATCTTAAAAAGTGGAGATGTAGTTAACATACCACCCAAAAGCATGGTGGTCAACGTCTCAGGAAGCGTGATAAATCCGGGATTGGTTCCCTACGAACCCGGAGAAGATTACAAATATTATATAGAGCGGGCTGGAGGATTCTCCTGGAAAGCGCGTAAAGGTAAAATCATGATAATCAAGGGGCAGACCGGGGAAAGAATGAAGCCATCTAAGCGCCGCAAAATAGATCCCGGAGATACCATTTTGGTCCCGGAGAAGCCGGAAAGGGACTATTGGAAGTTCTTCAGGGACGCCATACTGGTATTGGGCAATGCCGCCACCATTTACTTGGTGATTCAGCAAGCCACCGAATGAAAAAAGGCGTTATAGTAGTTAAGGAATGAGGATGCAGAATGGAAAGCAGAGAACTTAAAGCAGAAAAAGTAAACATTTACGCCTATCTAACCACGCTGGTGGGTTACCGCAGGTTCATCTTTTTAAACCTGGTTGGGGTATGTTTGATCGTGGCGATTCTTTCCTTATTGCTTCCCTGTTGGTATCGTGCCACAACCACCATCCTCCCTCCGGGAGGGGAAGCTTTAGGGTTAGGTGCGGTATCTTCCCTTTTGGGCACAGCCCCTGGACTTGCCACCTCTTTCTCCCTCCCTTTTATGGCAACCCCGTCGGATATCATCGCCGCAATTCTGGAATCAAGAAGTGTAGGGGATGCGGTGGTGCAGAAGGAGAATCTGATGGAAGCCTATAAAGCCAAATCCATGGAGAAGGCTTTAAAGGAACTTTTCTCACATGTGTTGGTAAAGGTAACTGAGGCGGGGTTGATATCGTTGTCTTATGAAGACAAAGATAGAATCAGAGCCGCCAAGGTGGCAAATCGGTTTGTAGAGGAGCTGGATCGAATCAACCAAGAGACAAGCGCCTCTCAGGCAAAGAATGCTCGGATATTTATAGAGGAAAGAATAACTCAAACTCAAAAAGAGTTAACCCGGGCTGAAGAGAATCTAAGGGAATTTAAAGAAGAAAACAAAACTATCCTGTTAAACGATCAGATGAAGGCAGCCATAGAGAAAGCTGCCGATCTGAAAGCTCAGTTAGTCTCCTCGGAAATCGATCTGAACGTGTTGAGCAAAACCATGTCCCCCTCACACCCACAGATTAAGTCGCTTAGAAGCAGAATAAATGAAATAAAAAAACAACTGGAAATTCTGGAGTCGGGAAATCAGAAGGATAACTCTGAAGGAAAAACAGTCTTGGACGTTCCTTTCGCTGAAGTTCCTGCTTTGAGCCTTAAGCTGGGGCGTCTGGTTCGGGAGGTAAAAATTCAAGAGGGAGTATTTGAGCTTTTGACCCAGCAATATGAGCAATATAAGATTCAGGAGACAAAAGATACCCCCACCATTCAGATCCTGGACAGGGCGATTCCACCTGAAAGACGAGCCAAACCTAAAAGAGCGCTTCTGGTGGGGCTTTCGGGCATTTTGAGCATCTTCGCATCCTTAGTCTTTATATTCGGTTTGGAATATTTCAAGAGGTCAAAGAAGAAAAATCCCGAGGCAATTGAAAGACTTGAATCTCTTCTGGGTGCCTGGAGAAAGGATGTGGAGGATTTGAAAAAGAAGATATTTTTTAGGCTGAAAAGGAGATAAACTTAGGTTCTGCTAAATTACTCAGAGGTCTCTGAAAGATAGCAAGAAGAAAAGGATTTGGAGTGTTCACCTTTAGGTGAACCAAGTTAAAGCTTTTTATCTTTTGAGAAGTTCTAAGTCAAGCTAAAGCTTGACACTCCAGCAAAATCTTTTCCTGTTTGACTTTCTCAGAGGTCTCACTCAATTTGAACTTCTGGTGAAAGGTTTGGTATAATATGATTAAAATCGGTTTAATAGGTTGTGGGGCTTGGGGAAAAAACTTGCTAAGAAATTTTTCCAACATGCCCGGATGCGTGCTCCTTTCCTGTTGTGACGAAGATCCCAGGCAGACAGAGAAACTTTGTTCCAATTACCCCAAGGTTAAATTTACCCAAGATCCTAAAGAGATCATAGAGAATCCCAATATAGATGCAGTGGTGATCTCCACCCCTCCTGTCTCGCATTTCAAATTATGCAAGGCGGTTATTCTGGCAGATAAGGATGTATTTGTGGAGAAACCTTTGGTATTGGAAGTAAAAGAGGGGGAGGAATTGGTAAGATTAGCAGAAGAGAAAAAAAAGATCTTGATGGTGGGACACATCATGGAATATCATGCCGTCACCCTGAAATTAAAGGAATACATAGATAAAGGTGAATTGGGCAAAGTGTATTATGTTTATTCCACCCGGGTAAATTTGGGGAAAGTGAGGGACATTGAGAATGCCCTGTGGAGCTTTGCTCCTCACGACATTTCTATGATCCTATATTTGTTAGGAAAGGAACCCGTTTCAGTCACCGCCACAGGCGAATGTTATCTGCAGAAAGGGATCGAAGACGTGGCTTTCATGACCATGCACTTTCCTGACGGGGTAATGGCTCACATTCATGTTAGCTGGCTTGATCCCCATAAGGATAGAAAACTGACTGTGGTGGGAAACAAGAAGATGGCGGTTTTCGATGATACTAAATCTGCAGAGAAAATCTGGATTTACGACAAGGGGGTAGAGACTAAACACGACTACAGCACCTATGGAGAATATCTGAGCCTCAGGTTCGGCGATATTCTGATTCCGCAGATTGAGAGCACAGAACCGTTGAAGGTAGAATGTCAACATTTTATTGAATGCGTCCAGAATCGCAAGACGCCGCGAAGCGATGGTGAGGATGGCTTGCGGGTGTTGAAGGTCTTGGATGCCGCTCAGAGATCTTTAAAGATGGGCGGCACTCCGGTTAAAATAGAGTAAATCTCACTTTTCATCAACCTTAACTAAAAAGCCTTTCAGGAGTCGATCTATGGAGAACTTCATTGATAAATCCGCTCAGATTGGAGAGGGGACCAAGATAGGGAGATATACGGTAATTGAGGAGGATGTTAAAATCGGTCAGGGTTGCAGAATCGGCAATAACGTGACCATTTATGCCGGCACACAGGTTGAGGACTTTGTGCGGATAGATGATAATACGGTGATTGGCAAACAATTAATGAAGGCGGCCACCTCGGCCACCACCAAGGATCAGCAACTTCCTCCTGCAAAGATCGGAGATAATTGTTTGATCGGGACATCAGTGGTAATCTATGCCGGCGCCACATTGGGGAAAAAGATTTTAGTGGCGGATCTGTCCACTATCAGAGAAAATGTCACCGTGGGAGATTTCACCATCGTGGGGAGAGGAGTTGCCATCGAAAATTTCTGCAAGGTGGGTTCATATTGCAAGTTGGAAACAAATGTCTATATCACCGCTTATTCGGAGTTAGAGGATCGTTGTTTCATTGCCCCCTGCGTGGCTACCAGCAACGACAATTACATGGCCCGGAGTAAGGAGAGATTCAAGCACTTCAGAGGGGTGACGGTCAAAAAGGGAGGGAGGATCGGGCTTAATGCCACCATACTTCCCGGAAAGGTGATCGGTGAGGATTCGCAGGTTGCCGCCGGCGCGGTGGTGACCAGGGACACACCCTCAAAAAAAATTGTCCTAGGCATGCCAGCGAAGGAATGGAGGGATGTGCCCGAAGATCAGCTTCTGGAAAATCAGTAGTTGGCTTAAAGAATAAGGCTTTGGGGGGTTGATAAAATCTGATTTGCTGTTCTGCTTTTTGGAAACTAAGACAAACTTGTGGGAGGATTAGATGAATGTTCCATTCTTGGATCTTAAAAGACAATATAGTTCCATAAAAGAAGAATTAGATCAGGCGGTTTTCTCGGTTTTATCTCATAGCAAGTTCATCATGGGTCCGGAGGTGAAGGCTTTTGAGGAGAAGGTAGCGGAGTATTGTGGGGCAAAATTTGCCATCGGGGTCGCCTCGGGAACCGACGCTCTGCTTCTTTCTTTGAGAGCCTGTGGAATTGGACCGGGGGATGAGGTCATCACCACCGGCTTCTCCTTTTTCGCCACCGCCGGAGTCATCACCCGATTGGGAGCAACCCCTGTGTTTGTGGATATCGATCCGGATACCTACAATATGGCACCGGAGCAGATTGAAAAAAATATTACCTCCAAGACTAAGGCAATAATGCCGGTCCATCTTTATGGTCAGTGTGTAGACATGGACCCCATCATGGAGATTGCAAAGAAGCACAATCTAAAGGTGGTGGAGGATGCGGCTCAAGCCATAGGGGCTAAATACAAAGGGAAAAAAGCGGGAAGCATGGGTGATTTTGGCTGTTTCTCCTTTTTCCCCAGCAAAAACCTGGGAGCGGCGGGAGATGGGGGGATGGTGGTAACCAATGATCCGACGATGGCTGAGTTGCTAAAAATGTTAAGGGTTCATGGAGCCAAACCTAAATACTACCATTCCATAGTGGGTTACAACAGCAGATTGGATACCATCCAGGCGGCCATACTCAGCGTTAAACTGAAGTATCTGGATAAATGGACTGAAAAAAGAAGAGAGCATGCAGAAAGCTACAACTCTGCCTTTAAAGATTTAGATATCATCACACCCAAGGAGGAAAATTTCAATTATCATATTTATCATCAATACACCATTGCGGCCAAAAACAGGGACAGGTTGCGTGAGGTTATGAAGGAAAACCAGATAGGGCACGACGTTTATTATCCCGTTCCCTTGCATCTGCAGGAATGCTATAACTCCTTAGGATATAAAGAAGGTAACCTTCTGATGGTGGAAAGGAAAGCCAAAGAGGTAATCTCCATCCCTATATATCCTGAGTTGACCATGGAAGAGCAGAATTTCGTGATCGAAACCATAAAGAAAATTGTTTAGTGGTGGTTTGGACATTTTGTTCGGGCGGGGGTTTAACCCCCGCCCGAACATGAGATTGTAGTAGGTTCTTGAATACGTGAAAGACGATGAAAATTATCTCGGTGGTGGGGGCTCGTCCCCAATTTATCAAGCTCTCCTCTCTTTCTAAGGAATTGAGAAAAAAACACAGGGAGATCATTCTCCATACCGGGCAACATTATGATGACGAACTGTCCCAGATTTTTTTCTCCGAGCTTTCCATACCAAAACCGGATTACAATCTGGGGATAGGCTCAGCCGAACATGGAGAGCAGACCGGCAAGATGCTGGGGTCAATTGAGGAGGTTCTCACTTTTGAGAAACCGGATCTGATCATAGTTTATGGCGATACCAATTCCACTCTGGCTGGGGCTTTGGCTGCGGCTAAACAGAACATACCGGTAGCTCATGTGGAGGCAGGTCTGCGGAGTTTTGTAAAGTCAATGCCTGAGGAGATCAATCGAGTTTTGACCGATCATGTCAGTTCTCTGCTTTTCTGTCCCACCCCTACCTCGATCAAGAACTTAAAAAAGGAGGGAATAACAAAAGGGGTGTATCTGGTGGGGGACGTGATGTACGATTCGCTTAAGGAAAACCTGGTCGTGGCGAATAGGAAGTCAAAGATAATGAAAAAGTTAACTCTACAAAAAAAGGAATTCTATTTGATCACTGTTCATCGGGCGGAGAATACAGATATAAAAGAAAATCTGGAAAAAATAATCCCAATAGTAATACACCTGGATAAAAAGGTTGTTTTCCCCATCCATCCCCGAACCAGAAAAAGACTTTCGGAGTTTTCTCTTCTGGACAGATTGCTTTCAAAACATGATCTTCTTTTAATTGATCCGGTCAGTTACCTGGATATGTTAGTTCTGGAGAAGGGTGCCAGATACGTATTAACCGATTCAGGCGGAGTGCAAAAGGAAGCTTTCTTTTTAAAAACCCCCTGCCTCACCTTGAGAGAGGAGACCGAGTGGGTGGAGACAGTTGAAAGTGGCTGGAATTCTATTGTCGGTCTTGCAATCAAAAAGATCGAGCAGAACCTAAATAAAACAGTTGTGTCTTCGCAATCAGTCAGGACCACTTTCGGCGACGCAAGAGCTTCACAAAACATTTCGAAACTCCTGTTGACGGAATTCAAAAGATAATCAACAAACTTATTAAAGGATCAGTCTTGATCGAGTCAATCCTTAAAGAGACGGGCAAGGATGCGTTAAGATATGTTCCAGCCAAACTTGTTCCCGCTATAGCGAACTTCATCGGGCTATTGGTATTCACCCACATTTTCTCTCCTGAAGACTATGGAAACTATTTTATAGTCCTAACCACAATCATGGTCATGAACATAATAGGCTCGAGTTGGGTTACCAATTCAGTCCTGCGATTTTATCCTGAGTTTAAGCTGAACAACAATCTGGATAGACTTTTCAGCACCATTGTCTTCTCCTTCATAATTTGCAACGCCGTGATAACATTGTTATATTTTTCTGGATTTTTCATTTTCAAAGCTGCCATCCCGGAACAGTTAGTTCCTTTTTTCAGGATAGGAATATTCTCTTACCTGTCCTGGGCCACCTACTTCATGCTCCTGTATTTTCTGAGGGCCTCTTTGCAGGCGGCGGCTTTTTCTAAGTATGAAATTATCTCTTCAGGCGGTAAATTTGTTCTGGCTTTGGCTTTGGTGTTTTTTTTTAAAATGGGGGCGATCAGTTTACTGTGGGGGATGTTGTTAATAAATTTGGTCTTGGTGATATTTGTCTCCAAAAGACTTTCTCTTTTAAAAAAATTGAAGAAGGAGTTTTTTTCTGCAAAGATTTCTTTTGATTTTTTCAAGTATGGTTTCCCGTTAGCTCTTTCGTCCTTGTCTGCATGGTTGCTAATACTATCGGACAGATACATCTTGCAATATTTCAAAACAGCTAAAGATGTGGGTATCTACTCAGTAAGTTTCTCGATTGTCGATGGAAGCTTGGGGTTGCTTTATTCAATTCTAATGCTGGCGGCTTATCCCATAATAATCTTAACCTGGGAAGAGAAAGGAAAAAAAATAACCCAGCAATTGATCGGGGAGCTGAGTCGGTATTTCTTTATCCTATGTGTTCCGGTCTTTATCGGCATCTCAATCTTGGGCAAAGATATCTTTACCTTGTTTGTGGGAGAAAATTTTTCTGAGAGTTTCAGGCTGGTTCCGCTTTTTGCTTTTTGCTCGGTTGCTCAGGGTTTATTTCAGTATGTAGGAAAAAGCTTTGAGCTTTACAAAAAGACTTTAATTTTGGCTTTAATTTTCTTCATCGCAGGCTTGGCCAATATATTGCTAAATATTTTGTTTATCCCTTCTTACGGTTATATGGGAGCCGGAACAGCTAAGACCATTTCCTACATGATCTTGTTGGTTTTGGGCATTGGAATAACCTATTCATTTATGCCCTGGGTTGCTCCTTTGAAATCGCTTCTAAAGGTGGTTTTCTCAACCGTATTAATGGGAGCTGTTTTAGTTTTTCTTAAGAAATTCTTGACAGTTTCTTTAACAAATTTAATATTTTTGATCGTGACAGGAGCATGTGTATATTCTGTTCTCTTATTATTGTTCAATGAAATAAAAAAGAGTGAACTGGATTTTTTGAAATCATACTATCACAAGTTGATCAAAAGCAGAACCCATTGAAAACAGTGGAAAGGGTAAAACAAAAATATGGAACTATCTTACGTAAATGAACCTCTGTCTAAAATAGACAAAAGGCTATTTTTACTGGTTCTCTTGGTTACTTTATGTGCGACATTTGCACTATGGGGGTTCCCTGTTTATTTTGCTGGAATCATAGTAGCTGTTATCTTTGTAGCTGGAGTTTATAATTTGCCGGAATTGGGCGTAGGTGCTTTGGTAAATGGACTATACTTAGTGGGCTATCTTTGGAGAGGTCTTGAGATAACCTATCTGATTACACCATTAGCCGTGTTACTTTGTACTATTGGTCTTACACATTATGTTTGGAATAACGGATTAAGATGGCGATTTGGAGTTTTACCTGGTATTGTTCTTTTGATCGGCGTGATGTTGTTTATGGGCATCTTATACTCGCCCTTGCCTTCACAGGGTTTGGTAAAAGCTGGACGATATTTGAGCATGAATCTCTATATCTTTTTTGCCACCATGCTTTTCATCGGCGATCTAAACAAATTAAAAAATTTGTTGAAGGTAATTGCTTTCTCAGGCTTTGTTTTAGCCACTATTTCTGCCATATATATAGGCTTTGTTGGAATAGAAACGATTTCAAGATTTACTTTACCTGGACAAAATCCAATATGGTTTTCAAGAGCACTAGGGATGTCATTGCTTGCCACTTTGTTTTTGTTGGAACTTACCAAAAAGAGGTTTGAGAAATTGATTTGTGTGGTCTTTATATCTTTAATGATGTTCTCAATCTACATTACTGCTTCAAGGGGTCCTTTTTTGGCATTATTAGTTGCACTATTTTTCTATTTTTTCATCCTGCAGAGAAAAAAGTTCAATTTCTTTAAAAAACTGTCTTTTATCCTTTTGTTTTTCATCTCTCTTAAATTTTTTATTTCTATTGCTCCTGGACAAATCTGGAACAGGATGCTCAATCTTTTTTCAAGATTTGACATAACCACTTTCCATCGTTTGCGAGCTTTTGAAACGGCACAGGATCTATTCCTTAATAATCCTGTTACAGGGGTAGGTACAGGTGGATTCGGGTACTTCAATATCTTAAAGTACCCGCACAACATATTCCTTGAATTAACCAGCGAACTCGGTGTCCTAGGACTTTTGGCTTTGCTTACCATGATTCTCTATGCGACATATTTGGGCATTAAATTACTGAGAAACCAAAAGGCTTCCGCCTTGGAGCTAAACCTTAGCAAGACTTTCTTTGCTCTATTTATTTTCTCTTTCATCAATTCGCAGTTCAGTGGTGCCATATACGGCAATTACGAGCTTTGGTTTTCAGTGGCTGGTATTTGGACTTTACATGTCACCACTCAGAAATTCTTGAAAAAATGAAAAAAGTTTTAATCATATCTTACTTTTTCCCTCCGCTTGGTGGAGCGGGTATTCAACGCACTTTGAAGTTTGTAAAGTATCTGCCTCAATTTGGATGGCTACCTTTAGTCTTGACCCAAAAAAATGGACACCATTATGCTTATGACTATGGACAACTCAAGCTCATCTCAAAGGATGTAAAGGTTATCAGAGCGAACTCCTTAGAAGCTGTTAAATTAAGATTTGCAATAAGAAGATTTCTGAAAAAAATAGTCACTTTAACGGGCAAATTCAGCCAAGACGGAAATAACCCTAATGATCAAGAGGTTTCCATATCGAAAGGGGTCTATCCTTTGAATTTACTGAGAAGGTTTATTGAACAATGGATATTTATCCCCGATAGCAAGATAAGATGGTTTCCTACCGCAATCTTCGCTGGATTGAAACTAACAAAAAACCGGGAAATAGACATTTTATACTCAACCTCATACCCTTATACCTGCCACTTAATAGGTTATTTTCTTAAAATGATCACTAAAAAACCTTGGGTAGCAGATTTTCGCGATCCTTGGGCTGACAATATTTTCATGACCAAGAATTTTTCACCCCTAAGGAAGAGAATTGACAAGTGGCTCGAAAGCAGAGTTATACAAAAAGCAGATGTAGTTGTTTTGACAACTAGACCCATCGGCGAACAATTCGTTAAAAAGTATCCCTTCGAAGATTCAAAAAAGTTTAAAGTTATTCCCAACGGCTATGACGAGGGAGACTTCCAGAAAGTAAAGGCGAAGAAACCCGTAAAGTTTACCATAGTCTTTACTGGAGCTTTAACTCCATCGAGCTCACCTGGACAGTTTTTTGAAGCTTTGTTTCAAATCTCATGTGACAGACCAGATGTCATTTCAGATTTCAAAGTGCTCCTTGTAGGTTGGATGGACCCTATTTTTGGAAGACGTATAAACGAATTAGGAATAGAGCACTTAATCGAAGTTGTGAAGTATGTTCCAAGAAGAAGATGTTTACAAATTATGGCAGAAGCAAGCATATTGCTCCTTCCACTCTCTAAGGCCTGGGAGGGCAAAGGGATTTTCACGGGCAAAATTTTTGATTACTTAAGTGCCCGCAAGCCAATTTTGGCTTTGCTTCCAGAAGGAATCGCCGCCGAGTTAATTAGGCAAACTGAGTCTGGAGTCGTGGTAGATCCCGAGAATAAAGAGGCTATAGTTGATGCAATATTAACTTTCTACGCAAAGTACAAGAATAATACGTTGAGTTTGGAAAAGAGAGCATTACCCGTCGAGTTTAGCAGAAAACACCTCACAAAAACACTAGCTCAAGTTTTTGACAGTTTAAGCATACACGGAAATCAGGCATGAGGATTCTCGATTTAATTAGAGCTTACAAAGGGGTTTTATTTGGAAAGCCGGATTACTGGCACATCCACTTAAAAGCAAATCGCTGCCTTGCTGAAAAGCTCCCTGGAGAATACTATCTTGATTTGTCCGATAAGGCTGAATATCCAGGTGAATTGGATGAGAATGGAGTGCCCTTATTGCTTCTGGACAAGCAAAGCTATTATTTCCCGGTAACTATAGCCCAATATGGTTTAGGTAATTACGACAGATATCAAACCACAAAAGAAAACAGATGCCTAAAAAAATTCTTTGAAGTAGCAAATTGGTTTGCAAAAAACCATGTGACTGTTGACTCATCTTGTGTATGGTACTCCTATTTTGAAAACAAATTGTATTCGTTAAAAACGCCTTGGGCTTCTGCACTGTCTCAGGGGCAGGGCATATCGGTGTTGGTCAGGGCATTCATAATAAGCACGGAACAGAAATATCTTGACATTGCCTTAAGAGCGGCTAAGTTATTCCAAATTCCAGTGAGCAGAGGCGGAATAAGAACTTTGGTAAATGGAAGGTATGTGTTCTATGAGGAATTTCCTTCAGATCGACCTTCTTTGGTTTTGAATGGCTTCATTTTCTCTCTTTGGGGTTTATATGACCTTTATCTCGTAACCAAGGAGAAAGTCATAATGCAACTATACCAGGAAGGATTAGAGACGTTAATCACTATTTTACCCCAATATGATTTTTTTGGTTGGTCACGCTATGACCAATATGATTTCAGCTTGCCTAACATAACGAGTATCTTTTATCATCGACTGCATATAGAGCAACTGAAGGTAATGGATCAACTAACCGGAAACCAGGTTTTTCGAAAATATGTCACCATCTGGAGCAAAGGGGGAAGAACTTTTTCAACCATCGCACTATCTCAGATTCTAAAGATATTGCACAAAATCTCAGTCAGGGACCGGTGTCCTTCTGTTGATAATTAATTTAAGTGAAACACAATGTAAATAAGACATTTGAGAGTTGCCAGGTGCATATACTAAAGAGTTAATAGAACATTATAGGATGCTTTGCGAAAAATTGGAAATGACATTTACATTCTTGGTCTAAGAAAAGTAAATCATACAAGATCGACCGTTTGTCGAGGCCCTCTGAAGAACACCGTTTGAATGTGAGCAAGCACATGGAATGATCTTTTTAGGAATTGGCAGACTCTTTGGATTATCGGTGCGCTTTTAGGTCTTTGAGAGATGTTTTACTCATGTTATGGAAGTAATAATCAATGTTTTTGGTTGAACTGTTATGAAGATCTTGTTTATTTATCATAAAAGAAAGGTCTCTTTTGTTAAAAAAGATGTAGAGATTTTAAAAAAGAGACATCAGGTGAAGGTGATAAGATATTCAAAGATCTTGGACGCTTACACCATATGGAAGGGAGTTCTCTGGTGTAATCTTACATTCTGCTGGTTTGGCAGCAAACATGCTTTCTTTCCAGTTCTCTTCTCCAAGGTGTTAGCCAAGAAATCAATAGTGGTTGCAGGTGGCTATGATGTGGCTTCTTTGCCGGAGATCAACTATGGGCTTTTTTCTTATTGGTGGAAAAAATGGTTGCCTTTGTTTGTATTTCGATGGGCAGACGTAATTCTAACAGTATCTCAGAGCAATACAATCGAAACTCTGAAAAACGCAAAAGTCGATCCCCGCAAAACTAGGTTAATTTACCATGGGTTCAATTCGGATATCTATAGACCCTCATTTGATCAAAGGAAGGAGCAACTTGTTTTAACGGTAGGTAATGTCTCCAAATCAACCTTAGCTACAAAAGGCTTGAAATTGTTTGTGAAAAGTAGTAGATTGCTACCAGAAATTGAGTTCATTTTGGTGGGGGGATGGATGGATGTTTCGATAAGACACCTAGAATCAATCGCTTCTTCCAATATGAAATTTCTTGGTGAATTAGACCAAGACCGGCTGTTTGGAATAATGTCCAAAGCCAAAGTTTATGTGCAGGCCTCCCGCCATGAAAGTTTCGGATGTGCATTAGCGGAAGCCATGCTGTGTGAATGCATTCCTGTAGTTTCCAAAGTAACGGCACTACCCGAGGTAGTGGGCGATTGCGGATTTTTTTTAACAGGCCAAAGCCCGGAAGAGTTAGCCGCTTTAATTAAGAAGGCATTAAATAGTGATCCAGAGTTGGGCAAGAGGGCAAGAGAGAGAATAAAAACGCACTTCCCGTTGGAGAAAAGAGAGAAAACCTTGTTGCAAATCGTAGAACAATTGATATCTGAAAGAAAAGAAAATCCTTCGGGATGATGAGTCATTGTAAATCCAAAAACATGAAAATCCTATATGTAACCCAATACTTCCCTCCTGACAAAGGTGCGGCTCAGATCAGGGCATGGGAGATGGCACAAAACCTGACCAGACTGGGTCACAAAGTTACGATTTTGACGGAGTTTCCCAACCATCCTCTGGGTATTGTTCCTCGAAGATATAGATTCAAGCTTTTCCAGAGGGAAATGTTTGACGGGATTGAAGTGATAAGATCATATGTAAAGGCTTCTCCCAAAAAGAATTTCATAAATCGTCTAATGTTTTATTTATCCTTTATGCTAACATCCATCATCGGTGCTATTAAATTGAAGCACAAGTACGATCTAGTTTTTGCTACTTCCTCTCCTCTTTTTATCGGGTTGTCTGGATATATGATTAGCAGAATCAAAGGGATCAGGTTCATCTTCGAGGTTCGCGACATTTGGCCTGATGCAGCGGTAGCTTTGGGAGAACTGAAGAACAAATTATTCATAAGAATTGCCAGCTGGATAGAGAAGTTCTGCTATGCTAAATGTGACAAAGTGGTGGTTGTTACCAAAGGATGTTACAGTAATTTGCTCCAGAAAAAAGTGGATCCAAAGAGAATAGAACTGGTGTATAATGGAGCAAATATTGAAATGTTTAAACCAGCAGAGGATGGGCGAGAGCTTAAAAAAAAATACGGTTACAAGGGAAAATATATTGTTTTGTACGCGGGTAATTTTGGCTTGATCCACGGGATGAATTCTCTGATAAAGGCCGTTAAAGTATTAGCAGGTGAAGAGCACATGCGGTTTCTGTTTATTGGCGAGGGTCCAATGAAAAATGAAGTGTTGCGTTTACGAGAAAAGCTCGGCCTTTTAAACCTCGAGGTTATAAATGACGTCCCCAGAAAAAAAATCATGGACTATTTTAATCTCGCCGACGTCTGTTTAGTGTCTGCAAAAAGGAACAAATTATCAGGTTTGCTCTTGCCGGTTAAGATGTTTGATGCCTGGGCATGCGGAAAACCAATTGTTCTAAGCGTGGATGGAGAAGCAAGAGAACATTTAGAAAAGGCAAAAGCTGGAGTATGGGTCGAGCCGGAAGATTCTCAGGGAATTGCCAAGGCCATAAATTACTTGTTCGATAATCCGCAGTTGTGTAAACAATATGGGAGCAATGGAAGGAAATACGTGGAGAAACATTTCTCCAGAAAGGTTCAAGCTGAAAGATTGGAAAAAATTCTTCTTGAGGTTCTCGGCCACCCTTAACCAATTCTCAGGTTCTGAAAACACAGTGGGAAAGATAAGGAAGTAAACTGTTCATAGAGTAACCGTTAATGACCGTAATCGAATTAAGATTTTTGGTTTTTTGAGGCTCTTTGTAGAAAAAAGACGATGACATACATACTTACTTTTTTTGCTTCTTTCCTCACAGCATTTTTGATAATTCCATTCTTCATCAAATTGGCCAAAAGGCTTAATTTTTTAGACTATCCTTCCGCTTTGAAAGTCCACACCAAACCCACCCCTCTTTTGGGGGGACTGGCGGTTTTCATCGGTTTTTTGGTCGCCTTGTTCCTTGGTTTACATCTTCTTGACTTGCCTTTCAACGCAGATGTGGTGGGAATCCTTACTGGAGGGGCACTGGTGCTGACATTTGGGCTGGTGGATGACAAGAAAGGACTATCCCCCAGTTATAAACTCCTGGGGCAGGTCATCGCCGCCCTCTTGTTTTTGACCTTGAGCCACAATGCCAAAATTCTTACCGGATCAGGTTGGGACGTTTTGATCTTACTTCTGTGGATGGTGGGCTTGATGAATGCGGTCAACTACATGGATGCCATGGACGGACTGTGCGGGGGGATATCTTTCATCTCCGCCTCAGCATTCTTGGTTATTGCGCTTTTCAATCACCAGATGCTCAGCGTGCTTCTGGCTCTGGCTTTGATGGGCGGACTTTTGGGCTTTCTTCGATACAATTGGTCTCCGGCCAGAATGTTTTTAGGTGATGCAGGCAGCATGTTCAATGGCTTCATCTTAGCCTGTCTGGGAGTTCTCTTTGCCAAGGAAAATACCTCCTATGCCTCTCTTTTAGTCCCCATCCTGATTTTAAGTTACCCCATATTCGATATCTCCTTTGTAACCTTAATCAGGCTTAGGGAAGGGAGAAAGGTATACGTGGGCGATTACAATAATTCACCTCGAAGAATCGCCAATCTGGGGATGCAAAACAAGAAAGTGGTTTTGTGGATTTACCTTTTTTGTTTCCTTTTAGGGAGCTTAGGGGTTTTTGTCTATGTCTTCTTCGACTCCCCGGTGAAGATACTGATAGCCGTATTCGTCTGGCTGGTTCTGGTGATCTTCGGTGTTCATCTGCAAAGGAATTTCGTCAATATTCGGGAAAAGCTCTTTTTGATAATAAGCGACATAGTTCTGATCAACGCGGCATTTTTATTTTTCTTCTGGATAAAATTTCACTCTAGTTTGTTTGCCAATCAGTGGGTCATCCCCTTATCTGAATTTGTTCCCCCGGCTATCTGGATCACCATCTTCTGGCTGAATTTGTTCGCCATCCTCGGACTGTATGAGGTCCCCGGAGACTCCAGATTTAGAGATGAAACGAAAGGGATAGCTAAAGCAACAGGCACGGGAATTATCATCTTTTTGATCTTAACCTTAGACCCTTCCTGTCTGCATATTAAATCCTGGATTTCACTTTTGATTTATAGTTCCACCTTGATCTTAGCATTGGGTTTGGGACACGGTCTTTTTACATTTCTGGTCAGAAAACTTAATTTTCTGGGACTCTCCGTTCGTAAAGGAATAATTGTGGGAACCAAGCAAAAGGCTAAAAATCTTTATGAGAGGCTTTCCGCTGATCCTAAATATGGTTATCGGGTGGTTGGATTTGTGAAGGAGGACCAGGCAAATCCACAACCAGATTCATCGGATTACTCCGCGGAGTCCCCAGGAAAGGTTTTAGGAAATATTCAGGATCTGGATGAAATTGCCCGAGAAAACAAAGTTCAAGATATCCTGATCGCAGTCCAGCCAGATTGGAAGGGGTCCTTACAACAGATCATGGACTCGGTGCACAATCTGGAGGTCTCATTCAAAATCGTCCCGGACATAGGTGATCTGAAAAGAGGCTATCAAACCGCACCTCTTCGCTCAAAACTTCTTTTAAGGATCTTCCCCGGTCATATGAGAAGCTGGGAATGGTTGGTAAAAAGACTCCTCGACAGTCTGATTTCCCTGACGTTTCTGGTCGCATTCTTGCCTCTATGGATACTAATTGCTTTTTTAGACAGATTTACCTTTACAACTTCTCCTTTAGTCAAACAAAGATATGTGGGAAAGATGGGAAGAAAGCTTGAACTTTACAAATTCCGTGTGTTTGAACATGAGGACGAAAAAGGAGGCAAGTCTCAGGAAATTCCTTCAACCAGGCTGGGGCGTTTCCTGAGAAATTCCGGCTTGGAGAAAGTTCCGATTTTCATTAACATATTAAAAGGGGAGGTGAGCTTGGTGGGTCCGGAGCCTTTGCCCCGGGAAACATTTGAGGACTTGTCAACCGATCTGCCCCTTCTGCCGAAAAGATTAAATGTAAAGCCCGGTCTTTTCAGCCTGGCTAAGGTAAGGGAAAAGTTTAAAGATTATGCTGAAGCGGGAAAGGATCATCTCCGGGATGATCTATTTTACATGGAGAACATGTCGCTCCTTCTCGATCTAAGAATACTTATAGGAGGGCTGACCTCTTTTTTGAGAAGGTAATTGATTTAATCAAAGGGACAAATTATGCTGGATTTAAAATTCATCAGAGAGAATTCAGAGAAAGTCAGAGAAGCAACAAAAAACAAGGGGGAAAAAGCAGATGTGGATTTGCTTTTGAGCCTAGACGAAAAGAGGAGAACCCTCCTTTTGCAGGCGGATGAGTTGAAACATCAAAGGAACGTGGTCTCAGAGGAAATCGCCCGCATGAAGAAAGAGAAACAGGACCCTGGCGAACAGATCCAAAAGATGAGGAAAGTGGCTGATCAGATTGGTGCTTTGGACGGAGAACTGAGGCAATTGGAAGAAAGGATTAACGATCTACTTCTGACCATTCCCAACATCCCGCATAAATCAGTCCCCATAGGTTCAGATGAGGATGCAAATGTGGTGATAAGAACCTGGGGAGAGGCACCTCGATTTGATTTCGAACCTCGCCCCCACTGGGAGCTGGGACAGATTCTAGGGATTTTGGATCTACCTAAAGCCGCCAAGGTGACCGGAAGCGGATTTTTAGTCTTAACCGGAAAAGGAGCAAGACTTCAGAGAGCGTTGATTAACTTCATGCTGGATCTGCATACTAAAAAACACAACTACAAAGAGATTTTGCCGCCTTTCATGGCCAACCGTGCCAGTATGACCGGCACCGGTCAGTTGCCCAAATTGGAAGATGATATGTATCTCTGCGAAAAAGACGACTTATTCTTAATACCCACCGCGGAGGTTCCGGTAACCAATCTGTATCGGGAGGATAATCTCAAGGAAGAGGATTTGCCCATCTATTACACCGCCTACTCTGCATGTTTCCGTCGGGAGGCGGGTGCTTATGGAAAGGACACCCGGGGGATGATCCGGGTGCATCAGTTTGACAAGGTGGAGATGGTCAAGTTTGTAAAACCAGAGAGTTCCTACGATGAGTTAGAGAGCTTGCTGCAGGATGCAGAGAAGGTACTTCAGCTTTTAAATCTTCCCTATCAGGTAAAGGTGCTCTGTACAGGAGATTCAAGCTTTGCTTCGGCTAAATCTTACGATATAGATGCTTGGGCTTCGGGAGTAGGAAAATATCTGGAAGTATCCACTTGCAGCAACTTCGAAGATTTCCAAGCCAGAAGGATGAAGGTTAGGTTTCGCCCCAAAGGTGGGGGGAAGCTCCAGTACGTCCACACCCTGAATGGTTCCGGGATAGCTCTGCCCAGAACCATGATTGCCCTTTTGGAGAATTACCAGACCGAAAAGGGAACGGTTGTTATCCCTGAAATCCTGAAACCTTATATGGATGGGATGGAGGAGATAAAATAGTTAGAAGGGTCATGGATTAAGGGTCATGGGTCATCAGGATGACTGAGAATTGTCATTCTGAGCCCGTAAGGGCGAAGAATCTCGCTTCCCAACCCGCATAAAACCAAGATTCTTCACTTCGCTTCACTCCGTTCAGAATGACACAATTGGAGTTCTCGGTTAGCCTGTCATGGGTTTGCCATAAGGGTTTTAGTCCAAGGGATGAGGGACAAGATTTTGTAAGTTCGGTTTTGATTTCGTATATGTATGAGCTAAGTTTTTGAATTCGAAATTTGACGTTGTCCCAAGTGTATTGAGTTTAATTGGTTATCTTTTACCCGAAGTGTGACCATGGCTATTTCCTTTAGATCCTGCGGACACACCAGAAGTAGAAGTGTAAAGGTTGATTCGGGGTGTCTTTCCGGATGAACCCTCGCCCCGAACCAGAAATGTTGCGGGGTAAGGTACCCCGCAACAACAATGTTCGTCCAAATTCTTTTGGCACTTCGCAAAGACGCCACCTGTTAGACGCCATGCAGGAGAATGTAGGCAATGAATAATGAAATCAGTGAATTGATAAAGAAAACCCTTGGAAATCTTGGTTGCGAAAGGATTGTTCTATTCGGTTCGAGGGCAAGAGGTGATTTTAAAGAGAGAAGTGATTACGATATTTTGGTTATTGTAAGGGTGTCCAGTCACTTGGCCCGAGGTAATGGATCTTTTTGTGAATGATACGGGCAAGCTATTGCAGACAAGGCGGGAGGAACAAAAACCAGAAGTGAAATTGTGAAACTCATAAGGTGTGAACTTTGAAAGGGGATATTTAAGATGAAAACCACAGCAAAGATCAGTCCGGAAGATTATATTCTCTCTGTGTTATCGCCAGAAGATAGGTTAGAGGCGGCTCTTAAGATTGCAAGGGAAACCTTCAGAAAGACCACCTTAACAGTCAAGGACATAGAGAAGGCTGTTAAAAAAATAAGGAGAAAGGCATACGAGGAGACTAAAAAATAGGGTAGTGGTTGATACCGGGGTGCTTGTCTCTGCTTTTATCTTTGGAGGAACACCTGAAAAAGGGTAATCAAGAAGGTATTTACCGAGGCTGAGATATGGGTTTCTCCCCAACTTCTTAAAGAATACAGAGACACGCCTTTTGAACTTGAGTTCGAGGGCAAGATAACCAGAGTTCAATTGAGGTCACTCCTTTCTGGTATTGCCTCGTTTGTGGTTAATGCCAAAGTAGTAGCTCTATAGAGGACGTTATCCCTTTGTAGAGATAAAGCAGATGATATGGTTCTTGAATGCTGCTTAGAGGCTGACGCAGATTTTTTAATTACCGGCGATAAAGACCTCCCTGAAATTGACAAAACCAGATTGAAGAGAGAGCTTCCTAAATTGAGGATGGTTTCTCCAAAGGCTTTTCTGAGGCATAAGAAATAATTTGAATCTTTTGGCTTTCACTGAGCGCGACCAAAAATTAAACAAGACCTCCACACCAGACGGGAACTTCACTATGCAGAGATAAGGTCAGTCGCAAGAAGGCTTCTTTAGTTCTGGTTCAAGATGATGGATATCTTCGGGAATGATACCAACAAGCTTCTGGAGAAGAAGACATGACGGACTACAGGAAGGTCAGAGAAATCATCCCCAAAATAGTGAAGAAGATAATAAAGGTATATCCGTTCAAGGAGGATGTTGTTGCTTTCATTGTTGGACAGAAACATGGACTACCATCAATAGATACATTTATTCCTGTGAATTACTTGAAGATGAGGGCGATGTTTTAATGGATAAAAGCAATGGAGGGTTTGTTTTAGAATACCATGAAAGTGGACCGGAAATTGTTGTTTATCTTGGGTTGGCTACAGCGTCGATTATTCTTGTAAGATCCGTTGTTGATTTAATCACTGCTTTGTTAAAGGCCATACAAAACGAGCGTGGTAAACATCCTGAGAGAATCAAAATCACAAAACGGCGTGTAGTTAAAGCACAGATAGAGGGAGAAAAAATTATGGAGTTAAATTTACCTCTTTCTGATGATATAATTAAAAAATTGAATGATAATATCAGAAATGCTATTGAAGAAAGAAATAAGTAATACTGGTCTCCAGTTGGAGATGGGTTGGGTCTCCTCTCAGGTGGTGTTTTTGTTTAAAAGATGTCATCATTGGATGAAGGCTTGGGTCGACCGCGGCCGTTGGTGGGATCTTCGACAAATTGGTTCTATCTGGAAATATCAAAGGTTACCCAGATCAGTTCACATTCTTGTCAAACCAAGTTCTATTTGAGAAACAGTCCCTCCTAATGCCGAAGCATCAAGAACCCATAAATAGATGTAGCGGAAAGCTTCAGCTTTCCATTAACCCGGCAAACCTGAAGGTTTGCACTCCAATTACGATGATCACCAATTTCTATGTGAATCCTGAAAATGTGTGGAAAGTCGTAGGGATCCCGCCGTTTCCAGAACCTAACTTAAGTTAGGTTCTGGAAATTGGCGGCAGGGCTGTCCGCCTTGAAGTAAGGACAGGGACAAGCCCTGTCCCCACGTAATACAGCAGAAAATGATCACAAACTTTTACGCAAGTCCGGAGAAGATCAGCAAAGAGGTTTTGAGAATTGAAGGTGAGGAGGCAAAGCACATCCTGTCGGTTCTCCGCTACGGCTCCGGGGATGTGATCGATGTGGTGGATGGCTGTGGCACGAAATATAAAGTCAAAATTGAAGAAATCTCTCGAGACTTTCTGGAAGGAAGAATCCTTTCTCGCACCCACAAGGAAAATGAACCTAACTGCCATCTCACCCTGGCTCAGGCTATCTGCCGAAAAGAAAGAATGGATTTTTTGATTGAGAAAGCAACCGAGATCGGGGTCTCTTCCATCATTCCCATCGTGACTGAAAGAAACCTGATCAAAGTTAGCGGAGTCTCAAGCCAGCAGAAGAAAATTGATCGGTGGAGAAGATTGGCAATTGCCAGCATGAAACAATCGCTTAGAACAGTATTGCCGGAAATACATGATATAATTGAGTTCGAACAACTGCTTTCAAAAGTCAAAAGTTTTGATCTCTGTCTGATCGCCAGTCTGGATAAAGATTCAAAAAGCATAAAAGAATGTGAACAGTTAAGGGCAGGGGTGAAAAATATACTTCTTATAGTTGGTCCCGAAGCCGGATTCACCAAAGAGGAGCTTTCCAAAGCCAAAGCGCAGGGAGCCATTCCCATAAGTTTCGGCTCAAGAAGGCTAAGAACCGAGACTGCAGGAGTGCTCTTCTTATCTTTAGTTCTCCACCAACTCGATGACCTGGGGTAAAAAAGTGCTCCAGGCGGGTGTTCTTCACCACCGCTTGTTTCCCATTGGTGAAGAACACCAACGGGAAGCAAGCAACCTCCCATTTTACCTGCCTTTTCTTCGTCAATGTATTCCCCACCAAGCCGATATTAAATTAAGGTCTTACATGTGCCTGTCGGGTCCCTGACCCGACAGGTAAAATCCGATCAAAGCAAGATATGAGTTTCCCGCCAGGTCAAGGGACTTGGCGGGCACAGAATTCAGGCTTATCTTTCCTTTGGGCATCTTTTGATTTCAGCTCATTCGAGGTTACCCTGATGGCAAAACTTATCACACTTGGAAAAGAGCATCTTTTATTTGTGGCTGAAATTCTTTTTCTTCTGGCTTTATTTGGTATCCTCCTTTTGATTGATTTTCCCATTTATCTTAAACTCGCTTCCATTTTCCTGTTTATACTTTTCCTGGTGGGATGGTTTTTGTGGAGTTTTTCCAAGCAACAGCAGAGGTACCAACTTTTAGCTGAAGAGCAAAAACAAAACAGCGAAAAGCTTGAAAGGTTGTTAAAGCTGGCTGTGGAATTTTCCAAGATTTCATTCGTCCGGGATAAATTGCATAAGATCACACCCAAACTTGCAGACCTCTTTGAAGAATATTTCCAATCGAATGAGTTTTTGCTTTTTGTGAAAAAAAGAAATGTGTATCAGGTGCTGGTAGCCAACAATGTAACTTTGCCCCAACGGAGCAAAATGACCGTTAAATCCAACAACGAATTCATTTCTTTGTTGAAATCGGCAGGCGGAATAAATAATCTGGATTTTCTTCAAACGGTTAAAGCTCCCTCCTCCTTCAAAGCCTTGCAAAGACAATATCAGTTTGACCGTCTCATCCCACTTTTGACTGAATCAGATCTGTGGGGTTTCGTAATGCTAAAAACCGAAGGAAGGTTTGTAGATGAGAGCATAAATCATACGCCTGACGTCTGGGAACAAGAATTGCCGTTTTGGGCGCTTAATCAGATCGCCCTGAATTTAGAAAAAGAAGACCTTTCAAGCAAGTTTAGAGAGCTTGAAAATAAGTTTAACACAAATGCAAAGCAGGTAAGATGTGAATTGTCCGTTTTGAATAGGGACCTTAAGAGAAAGATATTCGATCTGAATGCGGTTTTGGGATTGGTCAAAAACCTTTATTCCGTGCTGGAGGAGGAGGGTTTGTTCTCTGTATTAGCCCGGATGTTACAGGATCATCTGGGAGCAAAATCCGTGTTTTTGATGTGGCCTCATAAGAGAAACGAAGACGTGGTGGGTAAGTATTTTTATGGCGCCCATAACTCCCATCTATCCGGAAAAGAAACCATCTCCCAGCTAAGAATAGAAAAGGGGAAAGCTTTGTATAATTGGATCAAAAATGAAAAGCAAATTTGGCATCTTTATACCATGCAAAGGATTTCCGAGGAGGATGAGCTTCTAAAAGCTCTCTTAGATTCTGGCTTTCAGATCGGGGCTAAGCTTGCCTTTGCCCGTGAGAGTTTCGGGATAATATTTTTGGGCGAAAAGACAGATGGCGCTAAATACCGGCAGATAGACTTAGATATCCTGGCGATTCTGATCAACATGGCTGTGGTCACCTATAGGAATATCAGGCACTTTAAAAGCATTGAGGAACTTTCTTACACCGACAGCATCACCGGGCTTTATAACTATCGTTATTTTTATAAGCGACTGACCGAAGAGGTGTTCCGAGCAAAAAGGTTTGGCAGAAAATTAGCTTTAGTCATCTTTGATATCGACGATTTCAAGATTTACAACGATACCTACGGACACCAGGCTGGGGATCAACTGCTCAAGCAATTGGGCGGTCTTCTTTCCCGCACAGTCAGGTCGATTGACGTGGTCTCTCGATATGGGGGAGAGGAGTTCTGTGTGATCATGCCGGAGTCCGATCAGGAGGAGTGTTTGAAGTTCACAGAAAGAGTCCGCAAAAACATCATGAATTTCCCCTTCAAGTCCGAATTTGGACCTCATTTGAGTCAACCGACCAGCGGAGATGAATATCCAAAGCAGGAGCACAACATCACTGTAAGCTTAGGTGGGGCTATCTATCCTTATGATGCTCGCTCGGTGGATCGTCTCATCTACTGTGCTGACATGGCTCTTCTGAAAGCCAAAAGCACAGGCAAAAACAGGTCGGTGATGTACCAAGAAAAATTGGTTACCGTAAGCCATTGAATTTGAGCAGTTTTTTGAAAATCCCTCTTCCAAGATTTAGGAAAAATCTTCAAGTAACGCTTTTTGTCGGAGAAAAAAGCCAGAACCTAACTTAAGTTAGGCTCTGGCCCTACTATGGCTTAAGATTCCGTCGTTGCGATAATCGACAATATTTCTTCTTTCGAGACAAGCCCTTCATGATAAACTCAGACGCTGCATTTTTTGATTCTGGGATTTTCCAGGATTGCATATTAATGTTGAGTTACAAACATTTTGCAATTTTTGGTTGTAATTTTTGATTTTTTCCTTAAATTCTAACTGGCAAAACTTGGCTTTTGAAAACAAAGCTCAGGAGGTTGGAAAACAAATATGCGGACCATCTTTGCCACATTACGACCGCAACAATGGGTTAAGAACTTTGTTCTTTTTGCCGGATTGATCTTCTCTCAGAATCTGGGCAGTCTGGATATGGTTTTAAAAACCTTAGCCGGCTTCGCTTTATTCTGTCTTTTGTCCTCCAGCGCTTACATTCTTAACGATATCCTGGACGTGGAAAGCGATAGAAAACACCCCTTAAAATCTGCTCGCCCCATTGCTAATAGGGAGATCAAAATCTCAACGGCTGTAGTTCTTTTTGTCATCCTCGTCCTGATTTCTTTGGGTCTTTCAGCCTGGCTAAGTCCCCTCTTTGCCTTAACCGCCCTGATTTACGTCATTCTGAACTTGTTTTATTCCTTGCATCTTAAACATGTGGTGATAATAGACGTGATGTGCATTGCTTTGGGTTTTGTTATTCGTGCGGTGGCAGGAGCGGTTTTAATCGGGGTGGAGATCTCTGCTTGGCTGGTGGTCTGCACCACCCTTCTGGCTCTGTTTTTAGGCTTCGGTAAAAGAAGACACGAGCTTCAGCTTTTAGAAACTCAAGCCACCGGTCACAGAAAAATCCTTTCCGAATACAGCCCCTATTTTCTGGACCAGATGATCTCGGTGGTCACCGCCTCCACTGTGGTGGCTTATGTTTTCTACACCCTCTCACCCGAGGTGGAGACAAAATTGGGGACAGGGCATATGGATTTGACCATTCCTTTCGTATTATATGGAGTGTTCAGGTATTTGTATCTTATTCATCAGAAGGAAGGAGGCGGAAGCCCCACCAGAATGCTTCTAAACGATAAACCCATTCTGGCAAATATCATCCTGTGGCTTGTGGCGGTGATCCTGATCGTATATGTGTTTTAAAGCTAATGACGAATGACGAATAAAAACCATTGCTCGGCGAGGATTCGTATGAATGCATACGCATGTTATCATCCTCGCCCACTGACTAAACAATTTGGGGGATGATAACATCCCCCAAGAGCAAGCGGAGATGACGAATGCTTTTATCCATCATCCGTCATTCGTCATCGGTCATTTTTGTTCCGTAAGGAGGACTTGTGACAAAATCAAAAGTGGCGGTAGCAAAGACGTCGCCTGAGACTGTGCTGGATGATTATCATAATCTTTTAAGGTTAGCCGAGGTGGAGAGTTTTCTCTCCAGGGATAAGCTCACCATTCTTAAGGATAACATCTCCTGGCATTATCCTTTCCCCGGAGCCAACACCACCCCCTGGCAACTGGAGGGAACCATTCTTGGTCTTAAGAAGCTGGGGTTTGAGCAATTGGTGGCGGTTGAGAATAATACCGTGGTGACCAATACCTTAAAGGGAGAAAGATTAAATAAATATACTGGCATTTACAAAAAACATAACATCGAGGTGCAACTCAATTTCTCTGATGATTTCAAATGGGTCAAATATGAGCCTAAAGGTGAACTCTTAGCATTACCCAAAATCTACAAGAAGGGAATTTACCTTCCTGAGTTTTTCTTTGACAAAAACATCATTCACCTTCCCACCGTAAAATGCCACATCTACACCACCACCACCGGGGCAATGAAGAATGCCTTTGGTGGGCTTTTAACTACCAAAAGGCATTATACGCATACCTGGATTCACGAGACTTTGGTTGATCTGCTGACCATCCAGAAGGAGATCCACTCCGGAATATTTGCGGTGATGGATGGGACCACCGCGGGAAACGGACCCGGTCCCCGCACCATGAAGCCGGAGATAAAAGACTTCATCTTAGCTTCAGCAGATTCGGTGGCCATAGATGCGGTGGCGGCAAAGATGATGGGTTTTGATCCCATGAGCATAAAATATATTCGTCTGGCTCATGAACGGGGTTTGGGAAAGGGGAGGATGGATGAGATCGACGTCCTGGGAGAAGATATCTCGGATGTGAATTTTGGTTTTACCGTAGGTGATAACATAGCAAGCCGGGTGGGTGATCTTCTTTGGTTCTCCCCGCTGAGGATCTTTCAAAGGCTATTTTTCCGCACTCCTTTAGTATATATCTTCGTTTTCGGCTCTGCTTTCTATCATGACCGCTTCTGGTGGCCGGTTAAGGGGAAAGAAGTCTTCAAAGAGTGGTCTGAGACCAAGTGGGGAAAACTGTTCCAATCCTATTTATAGGTCAAGCACGTCCGTTCTCCCGCCAGAGGCGGGATCAGGATGAATCCAAAGGACTGCTTGATAGAAAGATCTGTTAACTGTCTAACGGGGAAAGTCACCTGCGCCGAAACTCTGTCATTTAAGAGTTTGCAATTACTTCTAACCATTGTTTACCTCAAAACTTTTAAAATCACGCCTTACGCTTTCGGCGTCAGGTGCACTGGGGTTAGCCAGCTAATGTTTTCACCATAATTTATCACTTTTCCTAAGATTATCCTTAACACATAACACTTGACCATTTTCTACTTCAGTTTTTCCACCTTTTATCCAAGGTGTAATATGATCAGCGTGCCAGTTATATTCAGATACTTTTTTGGAACAAATTTGACATATCCCTTTATCTCTTGCATATATCTCAGCCTTTTGATCATCATCGAAATTTCTCTTTGGATCTAATTCTATGATTTCCATTTCTTTGAACATTTTATAAAAATCAAGTATCAATATTCTAAAACGATTTTCAATCGAACGTCGTGAATTTGCTGAACTAGACATATACAATTTATATTCATCGTTTTTTCTTCTTTCTGGTTCAGTATATTGATACCATTCCAACAAATTATCATAAAATTTATCTGATAACTTGGTCGTTTTTAAAAGGTATGAAACAAGCAAATATGCATTAATCGTTGATGCTCTATTTAGAAGTCGGGATTTGTCAGGAAACAAACCATTCAATATTTTTAAAGTTCTTTTTAAATAATCAATCGCATATTTAGTAACTGAATTTTTATAGTCAGAATACATTTTAGATAGGAATCTGTCCCTAGTATCAGTTAGGCCATTATTCAATTCTAGCATCATCATCTGAGCACACACTTGGTGGTATGCGAATCTATGATTGGAAAAAGAGACTTTGTTAAAAAACTGATTATTAAATGCAATTTCACGAATTGTTTCTGTCATCTTTCCAGGCATTGAATTTCTTACTTCAGCTGGGCTTAGAGGAGTACCGTTGTTAAGTCTAAAGAATAAATCAGCTATTTCATTTTCTGTAGCATTAGTTATAATGACAACATCTAAAGTATATTTATGGACACGTTCAATTTTAACTTTTGAGTCCAATTCTTTATAACTAAGACCTGCGACATTATATTTTTCGCCATCAATTAATAAATCATCAGATTCCTCATCTAATCTGAGATCTCGGATTAAGAAATCCCATAAAGTTTTCATCCTTTGTTGTCCATCTATTACCTCGTAGGAAAACCCATCTTTTTTATTTTCTCTAAGATAAATTTTCGGAATATCAATTTTTCTAAGAATGCTATCAATTAGCATTTGTTTTTGTTTTGGTCTCCAAACTGAGCCACGCTGATAATTTGGATTTGGATTGATATCTTTTTCATATTCTTTGAATGATAATAATGGCCAATGTTCAATTTTTGTTTCCATTTTACACCTGTATGTTTTTGTTACTTTAGATGGCTAACATTGTTTATATGTATCCGCATAACATCCCAAACACCGTTTCAAGTGCCGAATAACACGCCAGCGAAAAATGCATCGTTTCGGTCTTAACCATCGAGACATCAGGTTGTTGTGTCGACGCACTCACTTTATCACGGCATCTTATACGGATCAGCATAAAATCCTCCACGTTCACTTCAGAGCGTACCCACCGGGCTCCGAACGCCACCCCGCGGTTGAGCACATGGGTGTAAAATCCAAATTCCGCATTTTTTCGCTCCAGAATCATCTCTACTATATTATATGCGCCCAAATGGCTATGTTGTCAAGAAGAAAATTAGAGAGCTCTGAAAAAGTGGAAAGGGATGGTCGGGCAAGGGTGCCCGACCTACGAAAATCACCGACTCATATTCTCGTAGGCAGGGCTTCCAGCCCGGTCAAGTGGCTTTTTCAGAGGCCTCGATTAAAAAAAGTTTGGGTTCTCGTTTTCTGGATGGTAACATCCAGAGAGCATGAAAGTCAGATAGCGTAACTCGTAGACAACCAGTCTCAAGATCCTGCAGAAATGACTATCTCTTGGATAGTTTTCGCAAAATGTCTTGGGTGGTGGTCACATAGGCGAATCCAAAAGCTAAATTCTTGAGTGTAGCTAAGTGCAATTCTTCGTCCACCGTCCCGGTGGCGTCCATAAGAAAGAAAACTCGATAGTCTCTAAAATAAGCGTCGCGTGCGGTCGACTCACAGCATAAGTTGGTCATCACCCCGGTAATCACCAAGTCTTCTACCTTCAAACACCTCAGGACTATCTCTAAATCGGTATTATAAAAAGCGCTGTATCTGTGCTTATAAATTATCTTCTCATGAGGCAACGGTGATAGATCAGGATGAATCTCCGCATCTTTGGTATTCTCCATGACCATCCCCTGCCACCACCAGGCTAAAATTCCTCCGTCAAGCTCTTTGTCTTTGTGCACATGGGCGGTATAGATCACCGGGAGTTTTTTCTTCCTGAACGACTTTATTAATTTGGTTACGTTGGGCAATATGGCCAATCCTCCCGGAGTAAAGGTGGGACTTTTGGGAGCAAGAAAGAAATTTTGCATATCCACCACCAGAAGGCAGGATCTTTTGAAATTGGGTTTCATCCGATGAACGTTATAAAAAGCAATTTGTTGTTTCCATTCTTCAGCCTTAATTTTGAGGCTGGATGGTGTGACGTAGTATTCGTCCTTTGGTACGGTTATTTGACTCAACTGAGATTCTGTGGACATGGGTTACTCCTTTAATAAGGCTCGATGCTCGGATGTCGTTGACGATGCTTGTAACGAAGCTCGTTATTTCGAAATTCGACACTTAAAGATTTTTTTTACCGAATTAGGTGTTGCAGCTTCCAACTTCCAGCCTCCAGCATCGATACCAGCTTCGTCAACTTAAACAAGTTTCGAAAGCCTATTTTTATGAAATCTTCTTGAAACTTTTAGTATGTCTTTTTGAGATACCCCGGCAAGAAGGACATAGGTTATTTGTTAGCGTTTCTCCGGCGCAGGAACAGTCCCGTCATCTGTTTACGGGCAAAAAGTATCCATAACACGAAAGGCAAGGTCTCACTGAAAAGATATAGGGGGACACTCAGCTTCTCGTAGATCTTTGATGGAACCCCATATTCATCATGTAAAAGATAAACCGCTTCGGTCAAAATCATGTGCCACACGATCAAAATCAAAAGCCCCCATGCCAACTGAGAGAGTCTGGTTTTCAAGTTTATGTCTCTGGTGATTATCATAAGAGAGATGAAGGGGATTAGATTATTGAAAATATCCACTGGCCAAGGGAAAAACTGGATGTTAAAACCGGCGATTTTTATCAGAAGCAGCTTAAGAAACCAGTCCAGGCAAACCAGATACCAATCTTGCCCTTTCCAGTGCCATAGAGCAAACAGAGGGGCGGAGATCAAAATAAACTTAACGGTGAACAGCCACAGCTTTTCTTTCATAATACACCACCTTCTCGATCCACAGAACCCAGGCGGAGACGATTATCAAAATCATAGCCACCTGCCAGAAATACATATGAAAAAACTCGAAGGTTTCAGGAGACCAGTTCCCCACCACCATGATGAATACCATTCTGATTATATTGACCACATAAAGGAAGGGAATTCCCAAACCCGCACCGATCAATTTCTTTTTCAGGCTGGCAGGATAAGCTATTATGGCGGCAAGAAAGATGAGCATCTCATAAAGTCCGGTGCACTCCCCCACCACCTCGATGGAGAAATTAGACATGGAAACTATGCGACCGCTTACCTGAACGGTCATTCCAAAAAGCTTCAGGAAAAAGCCGGTAACATCCGCGGTCACCACCATCAACCAGGTGAGTTGGGGATTGAACTTATCGCTCAGGAAGGGAAAAGTGGTGGTAAGAATGATTAAAAGTCCTAAAAAGATCAGGCAAAATCTGACGATTGGCTTGTAGGATTTAGGTTTGGCTTTGGCTGATTCAACTTGTCTTTTGGATTTTTTTCCTTTTTTCATTTCATCTGATTTCGTTCAACTTACCCGTAGCCAAGGTAAAATCCTTACGGATTCATCCTGAACGGATTAACTCCCTTCCTCTTGGAGTAGAGGCGTAAGCCTTTTGTTAGTGCTTATGAGATTCTTCGTCTTCGGTTCAGAATGACCAAGAACCTTGATCTTAATTTATGTCCTTGTGCGTCCGCCAGATCTCCTCAGGACGACTGAGAATTGTCATTCTGACCCATATGGGGAAGAATCTCGCTTCCCAACCCGCACAAAACCAAGATTCTTCACTCCGCTTCGCTCCGTTCAGAATAACACAATTGGAGTTCTCGGTCACCCTGTCCTGACTTGATTCCGCATTTTGCGGAATCGGATCGGGAACCCACCGGGCACGCGAACCACATTTCCTTACGTTTTTATTGTAATCTATTTTTACATCTTTGGCAAGTTTAATTTTTACTTTCAATATTGAAGCTTCTCCAAAATAGTCACTATATCAAACGGCATAATTTATGGCAATCACTGAAAAGGTGCGAGGTAATTCTCTTGGTTCGGGCGGGGGTTGAACCCCCGCCCGATCAGCAAAGAGTTCATGTTTTACCTTGAGGATGGTATATAACATTTCACTGAAATTGTCAAATATTATGCCATTGGGTATAATACAAACGCATTAAGTGATATTACATGACCGTTTTGTGTGCCTGTCGGGTCCCCGACCCGACAGAAACCTTCCGCCAAGTCAGGGGACCTGGCGGGCACAGAATATTGTGCCATTGGGTATAATACAGACGCAAAAACTATTTTTACATGTCATTCTAACCCCGCCTTTGGCGGGGGAAGAATCTGACTTCCACCATTCTGTATATCTACCTGAGCCTGTTTGCATCCAGCGCCCAGCCAGAAAAGAAGGCTTTAAGCCAGGCAAACATATATAGATAGATGTTTCACTCCGCCCAACCCCGCTATTGCGGGATTTCGCTCTGCTCGACATGACATGTCCTATGGATCTCATTTGAGTCAAATGACCTGCGGACAATGTGTCAATTTATTTTGTTAATTTGTTATAGAATAGAGAAGAACCAAAAACATTAAGCCCCTTTCGGATTTTCCAAAAGGGGCTTTGTACCTCCCTTACAACTAAGTTCTACCGTCTTTGTCTTCTGGCGAACTTATGCCGGCATTGTGGCTCCGTGGTTGGGGCAGGGGTTTAACCCCTGCCCCAACACAGCGAGCAAACCTCAGATAGTAGGTCAAGCACATACTGAGGATTGCTTGACATTTCGTCTTAAGCTGGAACCGGTACTCTTCTCCTCCTAACCATGATGAAGACAGCACTTCCGACAATCAACACTACCAGGATGATAACTCCCCACTGGGTCATGGTCGGAACGGTGGGATCCGGTATGGACTGGACCAGGAGGTCAGTAGCCACGTCCTCCACGTGCCAATCCTGCCCGTTTATTGTGATGATCTTACAAGTTTGAAGGGGAGGTCCTCCGTCTATGGCGTCAATATGCCACCACTCACACCAGACCGGCCAGACTTCATGCCACCAGGTGGAAACCGGATTTGGGATTGGGTAATCCAAGCTGTCAGCTCCTCCGCTGAACTCCACGTACATAGTTTCAGTCGGAGCGCTCACGTTGCTGAGCTTAAGAGTTATCGTCACATCTTCCACGTGGACCCATATCCAGCTACCATCCGGCACATGCTCAATTTTGAGCTTGTCTGAGGGGTTAAGCCCTGGGATGCCATTGTCTCTCTCATCGATAACTTCCCATACATGGCAGTACGTAGCGGGTGGATAAAGTGAGTGCCACGTAGTGCCAATCCAGGTTGTCAAATCATGGACTAAATCATCCCCTGGAGCCAGAGAGTGAAGATGCACCGGCGTCTTAGCGTTTCTAATTGCCTCTACCGGATCATCGGCGGCTTTTGCGCTGTTGCTCAAAGCACCGACAAAGACAAAAATCGCCGCCACCAAAACAATCAGTGAGATATTTTTACGCATTTTTTTATTCTCCTCACACACATAAGGTTATTTAATTAAAGTTACCGTAGGTCAACCATCCCCGCCAAAGGCGGGTGGTTGACAACCTTTTTTTGTCAAGCAGTCCTTCGGACATGCTTGACCTACGGCATTGTGACACATATAGTTTCGGGGAGAAAAGGCGGGGCTCGGCTTTCCGGCACCAGGTAAACTTTTTGGGCGGAAAGCCCGGAGGTAAAGAAAAGGTCTAATATCCTTGCATCTTCGGTAGCTGTCTTTCCTCTGGGTCTTTTTATCTCCAGGGTCTTGACAACTACCAGAACCAACAAGGAATTCAAAAGAACGATAATAGCCGAGACTGTTAGAAAACCAAAAAGACCGACCAGACCATGCAAGAATGGGTGTGAGAATCCCGCTTCCCCTAAAAGCCCGCCGGCAAATCCAAGTTTCACCAACCCCATTTCCAAACCCACCCAGAGCACCGCAACAATGGACGGATAAAATCCCCAACGCTTTCGTGCCCACCCCACTGTCCAGCCGAACAGGGCAAAAAGCGCTGTGCCGGAAAGTAGCTGGAGGGCGGAAACAAGAGGAGAGGTGAAAAGCGAATTCACCAGCGAAGCCCCGAAGAAGGAAAGACCAAAAAGAAATCCCAGCCGCAAGGACTCGCCTGGTGTAGCTTTGATAATTCTATAGAGGAAAGGGGTTAAGGCAAAAAAGGAAAAATACCAATATTGGGGAAAGAGAGTGGCTAAAAGCAACAGAAGCGCAGAGCTTCCAGCGAAGATGAAGCTTTCAGCCCAGGTTGCCAAAGGCGGCTTAGCGTAAGTCGAATCTGTGTCTGCAGTCCCGATCCTTGGATGGCGTTCAGGGTATTTGATCCGCAGGATCCGGTGGACCGGTGGGGACGCATCTTTCCCTTTACCTGGTCCGACAAAAAGGCGGAGCCACCTACTGCTTGCTGCCCGCACTTGTCCAATGGATCCTGTGGACCAGCGAGTACAATCCATAAAAATTACTCTCCTGTGCTTTCGTGCAAACAGTCCAGAACCGAAGCTTAGGTTCTGATCCTACTATACTCTCGTGAGCCTAATACAGACGATGAAACCTCAAGGAAGTCTAATTCACAGACCCAGACCTTTTAGTCCGGGCAACGTCTACTTAAGAACTCTTTACTGTTTCTAAGAAGATCCTTTGAAAAAATATCTAACCGAATGCTGGGCATACACCAATGAGAATAAACTTCCCAAGCAAGATACAAAAACTCTTTTAAGGAAAACCAGTTTTCAGCAGACCTTCAATTAGGTAACCTCGTGTTTAAATCCTCTATATCCCGGGGTTCTCTCCGCCAAATAGCAAAACAGCAATAATTAATATAAACCCTAAAGCCCATTTAGTCAAGTCTTTTTTTTGAAAAAACATCCTCTCCTAACTGTCTCCTGCGCCATAGATTGAATCCATTATTTTTACCATCTGCGGACTATCATACAGCGCTTCATGTGGAGAGCGTAACCTCATGCTACACTCTCATATCTACTGAGAAGGTACTATTTACCTATTGATCGGCATTCTTTTAGACGATTTGACCGGAACTTGTTGGGAAATTATAGGCATCTATCTGCTTTTGTGGCAAACACAAAAATTTAAAGCTTTTCCAAGTTTATGGCAAAATTTCGGTAACGTATTTAGTGGTATTAAGTTAAATGAATTTTTCATGTCCACAGAATCCAGATTCGGATTTATCTTTCCCCTTCCCCTTTTTGAGAAAGTTTTTTAGTACGAACCAAACTCTCAAGGGATCAAAGGAGCCGATGCGGATAATTTCTGTGTTGCGGGAAATATTCTCTAAAAGAGAGAGGACCTCTGCCAAATATTTCACCTCTTTGAGGGTCAAGATATATGGCCTCCAGCCGAAGAACGGAAGATATTTTACGAACTTAGTGATCCTCTGCACTCCCCCCATGCCCAGAGGTGGAAAGTCAACTACCCCCGACTTTTAGTCGCCCGGGGGCTTGGAATCCGGCTGAAGTTAACACACAACCAGTCCCATGGACCCAAATTCGGATTTTTGGAACCTCTGACTTGGTAGTTCATTTCCCCTCTTTTCTAAAGAGGGGACAGGGGAGATTAAAACCCCCCTAAAGTCCCCCTTTATTAAAGGGGGAATTTAAGATACACCCCATTTTACAGAAGTGGAAGTCTAACATGCTGCTTGATTATACCAAAGTCTTCGCCTAAAGGCGAGGGCTTTTCTCCCATTCCCCGAATGGGACAATAATAGGCGAGGATTAATACTTTTTCTCTTTTATTTAGGAGCAAAAGTTTCATATTTTTGGAGTTTCTTGCTTTATCAGTTTCTTCTACCTGTTGTAACCGATAGATAATTCATTGATTTTCACTACATTATTGGTTAGCGTAGCCCCGCCAAAGGTGGGGTTGGCAAGCTGTCCTTCGACATCCCGCCTTTGGCGGGAGACGAAGTGTAAAGGCTTGCCTACGCAAAGTCACTGAAAAACGCAAAGTTCTTATTAAAAGTTTAATCTGGATTTACCAGTTGAAAAAATCGATCTTCGATCACCTTCATGTTATCTTCCCATACTGCTTTGCTTCGTATAATGGAGGCATTCCTTTTTCTGAAATCTGCCCAGTGGATAAATTCATTGATCACATAAGTGATCTTCTCCGCCAAAATCTTGTAGTTAGAGGCAGGAAATAAGAAGCCATTTTTCCGGTCCCCGATCCATTCCCGATTTCCCGGAATGTCGGTGACGATGGGAATTAGTCCAAAGTTCATAGCCTCCAGAAGAGAAACGGAGGTGGAATCTGATAATGCGGTGGAGATATAAATATCTGAATCCTGATAATATTTCAGCAACGTCCTCTTGGAGACAATGCCTTTGAGCTCCACATAGCTTTCGACTTTCAGCTCTTTTGCTAAACGGATTAATTTGTTTTTCTGAGAACCTTGGCCCAGTATAACAAACCTCACCTCTTTTTGGGCTTGTTTTATCACCAGGGGGATTGCTTTCAAAAGCGTGGCCACATCATACAAAGGCTCCAATCTTCTGTTGCTCAAGATAAGCAGAGTTGATTTTTTCTCTTTCTTTTGTCTGCTGAGTAAACGTTTCTCCACCCCCATAGGGCTGACAAGCACCTTTCCCCTTTCCACGCCCAACTGGTATACAGCCTGAGCGGAGACTATAGCGTCGGTGGTGACCAGATCAGCTTTTCTTAGAATATACTCAGCTCTTTTCTTATGCAACCAAGATTTTTGAGGAGATATCAAAACGTCTGATCCCCAGGTGGAGATCACCAGAGGATGGGTCTTTAGCAAAGCTCCAATTAATCCATAGTTGGGCACGAAATGTGCATTTACTAAATCCGGTTTGATCTTTCCTACTATTCTTTTTATTCGTGGCATAGAGAGGAGATATTTCAAGAAATTGGGAAGGCTTTTTGTTTGAATAAAAAATTCCTCGGCTTTGGTGTCAAATCCTTTGTCTAAGGTAATCAAGAAACATCGGTGTCCCCGATCGACAAAATAGTTCACCCATCTTTGAGTATGATAACTCTTCGCATCAGAAAGAAAAAGGATTCTCATGGTGGCGTAAAATCAAACCGAACCTTCATGTTAGGGTGAGGATTGCACCCCCACCCCATGATTGCGGTCAGACGACCGCCCGTCTGGGCGGATAGGGGTGCGACCCCTATCCGATCTTTATAGTACAGTTTTATTTTTAGCAGTTTTTGAAAAATAACCTCTGCATAGAAGACAATATCTCAATCTTTTTAGCGAAGAGAAGGTTTCTTTTTTGTCTTCTTATCTTTTTTCTTTCTTTACTGAATACTTTCCAAAATCTTTCTGAGTCTTTTATCCAGAGGAGTTTTTTCATCGCTAAACCTTTTCATGGTATTATTCAGAAGCTTCATATCTCAAGATTCTGCAGAACCGAATTCGTCCATTTTGTTCACTTTGTACTTACTAAGAGGAGCAGGAAACAGATTACATCTTATTATTGATTTTTTCTCCCCCACCTGTTTTGGACTTGACTCGAAATCCCCCTTTAGCAAAGGGGGATTTAGGGGGATTTTTCAAGTTTCAAATCCCCCCCCTTCCCCCCTTTTTCTAAAAGGGGGATGTAAACAATTATATGCTCTCCTTAATAAGTGAGGACTCAAATGAGGATCCTGTGAATCATCAATTTCATTCTCGTATAACTGCAATCTTTCCTACGGCACTTTTTCTGGATGGATTCTGAACATGAAAAAGATATACCCCGCTTGCCACCAGCTCCCCAGCCTGATTTCTTCCATTCCACTGGTTACCTGATTTAATCTCTTTGATCAGTTCTCCGGCTACGGTAAATATCCTCACCTTTGCCGGATAAGGGAGTCTGTCGAAGGTGAGTATCTCAGTCCCGTCCTGGATTATAAAGGGATTGGGAAAGGGGATCACCTGGGATAAGTTTTCTGCCGGTGCGCCAATGCCCGACTCAAACCGGGAGAGTCCGTTGTCTGTCCCCACCCAAACGTCACCTGTCTTTTTGTCGATTTTGAGCCGAAGAACGTTATTTGCGCAGATTTTGCTGTTGAAGGTGGTGAAGACCCCGACGAACTCGCCCTTGCCGTTGATCATCCCCAACCCGTTAGAGGTGGCGATCCATTTGTTGTTTCTTTCATCCACCGCGATATCGTTTACCTTGGGACCCAGAGGATCAGGCAAAGGGACGGTTCTGAATCTTTCAAAATCCGGATCGAATTTGTCCAGACCACTGGAGGTTCCAACCCAAAGGTCGCCATCCTTGTCCACGCTGACGCACCAGACCGCATCGTCCGAAAGGTGATGTTCCTGAGAGGAGTAGTGGATGACCCGGTCGTCTTCTTTGTTTTCCAAAGTCCAGTTATAATTGTAGTCCAAAAGCCCCCAGTTCCGAAAGCAGATATAAAGGTGACCTTCTTTGGCAAACACTCTCTGCATGAGGAGAGATCTTATCCCTTCCCGCTCATAGAAAATCACCCAAGAGGTATCTTTTTGTGCGGGCAAACATACGACCCGGGTGGAATCCAAAGCCTCCCAGTTGGGAAACCACCTGTTACCCCTCTCATCCACCGCTATGTCATTCACCACCACATACCAGGGAGCCCCCAACACCCCTTTTAGCGGGCTGTTCTGTTCAGTGTATCTGATCCAGGTTGTGTCTCGATCATACCTCATTACCACCCCCCCCCAACTTGAAAACCAGATATTGCCCTGATTGTCCTGCTCCACTGCCTCTATCCAATGTTTATCGATCTCCGGAATTGAGGAAAGGGATACCCAACCAGTCCCATCCAATAAGCTCGCTCCGTACATCTCATGGGCGCACCACAAATTTCCCTCATCATCAATCTCCATATCCATAAACCGGTTTGCCGGGGGACCATCAATCAAATAGTTTTGCCATCCAGAATCATCATGGGCGGATACCCCTTTGCCGGCTGTTCCCACCCAGAAGGTGCCAACTTCGTCGACGGTCATGGAGTTAAAATAGCTGGTAAGAAGCCCGGAATTCGGAAGCGATGTCCATCCCGGATGTTCATAAACATAGATTCCAGTATTGGTGGCGGCATATAGCTTTTGATCGAAATATTTCAGATCTTTGATTATTCGATTCTCCAATCCCAGGGATTGCCAGGTTGAATCAAAGGAATTGAATTTAAACACCCCGTTCGCTGTTCCGACAATTATCGCACCATTCACATCTGTTATGCTAAGAATTGAGTCATTCTCCAAGCTGGGCGAGCTTTCTTTGGTGAAGGAAGTCCACCGTAAATAATTAAGAAGATAAGGATCGTTTTTATTAGCTGTTGCCACTCCGGCACTTGTTCCCACCCAGATTCTCTCGCCTACCAAATGCACGCATTTCACCTCCTCACCACCCTGCAAATGCTCTCCCAAACGCCGGTAAGTCTCCTTGATCTCTCCCTCATGTTTGTATATTAAAAATAGAGAGACCCCCACTTCTGTGGCTATCCACAATTGTTCTCCGTCTGCGGCAATATCCTTGATGCGTAATCTGCTTCCATCCCGGTCGAAAAAATTGTATACCCTCCAGGAGTTTTCTTCGGGCGTATGTTTGGTCAAAGTCCCATTTTGCGCGCCCAACCAGAAACTGCCGGCTGAATCAGTCGCCAGTGAATAGAGCTGATTTCCTCCCAGTCCGTTCACATTGGTCAATTTGGTGAAGGTTCCTTCATTTATGTCTAAAATTGCCACCCCACCGGTGGTAGCACACCAGAGCTGGTCACCTTTAAGAAGAACTTCATTGATATAGTTCATATTAGTATAGGTGGTCCAATCCCCAATTCCTGCAAAGCTAACTGTACAAAGAAAAGCAAAAAGAAACCACACGAAAAGATAGATCTTTTTGCTTCTCGTCCTGAGATTCATCATGGCTTAGTTAGGTTGATTTTTTGAGGGTTTTCTGATGATAGCTGTAAGTATCGCCACAAGGCTGATCAAACAACAGAGGAGGGCAAGCCAATCTCCGTATCTGGAATAAAAAGTTCTGTTATTAGATAAATTGCCATCTTTTCGCTTCAAAGATGTTTTGTCTATTACGATAGTTCTGACAAATATCTTGGTAGCCTCTTTTATTCGACCGTAAGGGTCGATGAACATGGATACACCGGTGTTGGCACAACGAGCAATAGCAATTCGATTCTCAATCGCCCGAAAAACGGCAATCTGGGCATGTTGAAATGGTCCATGGGTTTTGCCAAACCAGGCATCATTGGTTATGTTAACCAGAAACTCAGCGCCCCGGTTAGCAAAATCCCTGACTAAAGCAGGATAAACGGATTCAAAGCAGATTAAGGTGGCAAATTTACCTTTGGAAACCTCAAATATGATTAACTCCTCTCCGTTTGAAAAATCCGATTGTCCCAGTTGAATCTTATCCGAAATGTGAAGTATCTGGTCATAGGGAATTTTCTCGCTGAAGGGGACCAGATGCATCTTGTTATATGCTTGAGGATAACCTCCATGGGGTGTGAAAAGAAATGCGGAATTATAGTATCTCAGCTTTCCCTCTGGCGTCACCCGGTAGTCGTTGGTTCCCACCAGAAGGGGAATGTTCAGCTCGTCACAGGTTTCCTGCACTCTGGCAAGATAGAGCGATTCTGCGGCTAAATAGCATGGAGCGGCGGTTTCCGGCCAGATGATCAAGTCCACCTGCTCTTGGGCCGCCTTTTTGCTCATCTCTACATAGGTCTGAATATTATAATCCAAGAATCTATCATCCCATTTAATTTTCGGTTCGATATTTCCTTGAAGCAAAGCGATTTTGATTTCTTCTCCTTTTGTTTTTTCGGACATCACCCATGAACCATAAATATAAGGCAAAATTATCAAAATGGCAAAGAAGAGAGTTGCCAATCTCCTACTTTTTTTGTGTTTGATGAAAAGATACACGAAGAGATTCAGCCACAATATCCAGAAGGAGACCGCATAGTTTCCCCATAAAGAAGCGTATTGAATCAACTTCAAGTAATATGTCTGGGTGTATGATAGATTGAGCCAGGGAAAAGATATTTCAGTCAAAGACCTCACAAATTCCATTGCCACCCACAGAAAAGGAAACGAAAATAACGCCCCTTCTTTCCATCTTCTTTGTAACAACGAGTAAAACCAGCACAAAATGGCAGTATAAAAACAGAGAAGCAGGATGGCAGCAACTGTTCCACCAATTGTGGCCCATCCCACCCAGAAAAGTAGAAGGGAATTGGAGATCAAGCCGAAAAGATATCCTATCCTGAAAGCAGAAGAGGGGCTTTTGTTCTCTAAAGCCAAAAGTAACGGGACTAAAGAGAAATATGCCACAAAACCGAGAGGTAAAGGGGGAAAAGCTAAGCTCAATAAAAGGGCGGAAAGCGATATGAGATATAAGTCTTTTCTATTCATCTGCGAAAATGTTTCTGAGTTCTGGCTGGGGAACAAGGGATTTGAATTCGAAAGCAGAAAGCATTTTTGAAGGCTTTTTCGTCCACCGAATCTTTACACAACTGAATCCTTTGAAAATATGGAGGGCGTTCTCTTAGAGTCACTAAACTGGCACCAGGTAGAAGTACTTTTAAATGACAAGCTCACCTCGGGCTGGGGCAAATCTTTTTGTATTGTTCGTTTATTCAACAGGTATGCTCAACCAGATGGTGGTCCTCTGATTAGGGATGGATTCCTTCAAAGAAATCTTACCCAGATGATACTCCTCTACTATTCTTTTTGCCAGTGAAAGTCCCAATCCCCATCCTCTCTTTTTGGTGGTGTACCCTGGCTTGAAGATTTTTTTATGCTGGCGGGGAGCGACTCCCCTTCCGTTGTCGCTTACCTGGATGGTGATAGTCTTTTTCTCCTTGTCCAGAAGAGTGGAAACTTCGATCACCCCTTGTTTAGGATCTACTGCCTCCAAGGAATTCTTCAAAATGTTCTCCACCACCCAGCTTATAAGCTCCGCATTGGCTTTTGCCGGCACCAGTTGACCTAAGTTCTCCTTTATGACCACTCCTTTACCTTTGTGGGGGAGTCTCTGTCTAAAATATGCCGCTGCCTCAGAGATCACGGCATTCAGATCAGTTGGCTTGAGTTCGGGCACAGATCCGATCTGTTCGAAACGGTGTGCTATCTTTCCTAACCGATGTAGGTCAGCACCCATTCTATCCATTATTTGTTCAAACTCAAGATCAGAATCTCTCTCTGATCTCTGGGTTTGAGATTCACACTTCATCTTCAAAAGCTCCAGCCATCCCAAAAGTGAGGAGATAGGGGTTCCCAGTTGATGTGCGGTCTCCTTTGCCATCCCTACCCAGATGGTGCGCTGTTCCGCCATCCTGACGTTCCTGAAGGTGATAAATGCGATCAATATAAATAAGGTTAAAAGCCCCAGCTCCACCAGAGTCATCATTCTCAGTTGAGAGATCAGCACAGGATCGCCGTAGTGCAGATAGTTTATTATCTCCTGTCTGGTGCCAAAAGAGATAGGAATTGGTTTTCTGTGTCTATCCATCCTTTGCGCCATTTTTTTGAGCTTTTCTCTGCTAATGTATGTGGTATCGTCCCAATCCACTCCCACTCCGCGCCAAGCTTGAAGCTCTCCTTCGGCATCGGTCACTACTATGGGAAAATCACTCTTCTGAATGATCTCCTCAAAGATCACGTCAATCTCTGCTCCGCTGGCTGGCGCAGAAGCCGCTAACTGCCACAGTCTGGCGTAGGTTTTCATCACCTGCCGGGAGTTCTCCTTTATCTGTGAGATGAGAGTCTGAGTGTAGAAGAAAAACACAGCCGCAATCACAACCACGCCGAATACCAGAAAGCCTTTAAAAAACAACGGCCATTCAGTATAGCCACCTAAATATTTTTCTTTTCTCTTTGCCATTACTTCTGCTCCAGGCGGGTGTTTTTCACCCGCCGTTCATTTTCCGTTGGTGAAGCCTGCCAGCTATGCACGGACGTGCCCGTCTGGGGAACACCAACGTGAAACGAAAGGGACTTGTTTGATTTTTATAGTGAAGTCAATTATTGCCATTTAGTTTCTCGCCTTCTGAGCCGACATCTGATATCTTCAAGATTGTCCTTCCTTATTTCCGCATACCCTTTATAACCTCTTCACTAATTTCTGGTTCAAAACGAATCTCTGAAATGTAATCTCCAAAGACTTCGCCTGCATTCTCACCTCCTTCAATAAGAAAGGTCCCGAAATTCCATTCTCCACAGTGAACTATGCGGTTCTCTTTGAAAACACCTTTCTACCTTGCTCCAAATAGATTTTTGCCGCTTCTCGCAGAAAAGTGATATAACAGCCAATAAATGCCTTTTCGAGTTCATCGAATTGCACCTTATTTTCTTTCCAAAGAAATTCAAGTATTTTCATTTTATGCTTCTGTCAATATCTCCGATGCTTCGGGAATAATCTCAAGATCCCCCGTAAAATGCGGGGGTGGATTCCCAAAGCTAATTGGCATGCATATGCATCCATACGGATCGGCATTTCCTGTAGCTGTTTTTACCCCACACCCGTTTTCTTACTCTCCATTTCATGTTGAAAATCCCGCCAGAGGTAGGGGAGAGAGGGGACTGGGGGGGTGGGGTCAGATTTTTGATCTTATCAAAATTCTACCCACAAAAGTAAAGAAAAACCTTATCCGTTTAATCCTTCAGGCCAAGCCTTCAGGACGAGTCCGTTGACAATTCGATATATCAGACTGCCAACTGTCAACTGCCTACAATCCCAAAGTCTCTTTCAATTTATCAAAGAAGCCTTTATCTTCCTCACGTGGCTTTATATTTTCCTTAAAAGCCAATTCCTTTAAAAGTTTCTTCTCCTCTGAGGTCAAGCGGGTGGGAATCCACACCAACACCCTGATCAACTCATCTCCTTTTCCGTAGCCATGCAAGCGCGGAATTCCTCTTCCCTTTAATTTGAATATCTTTCCCGACTGAGTTCCGGAGGGAACTTTCAGATTCATCTTGCCGTCCAAAGTTGGAACTGTGATCTCATCGCCTAAAGCAGCTTGGGTAAAGCTGATCAGTGTCTCATGCACAATATCATCTCCTCGCCTTTTGAAAGCCAAGTGTTCTTTTTCCTCGATAAGCACGATCACATCTCCGGGAGGACCTCCCCGGGGTCCTGTATTTCCTGCGCCACGCATTTGGATATAGTTTCCGGTGGTCACACCGGGTGGAATCTTCACAGAAATGGCGAAACTTCCCCTTACCCTTCCCTCTCCTCGACATACCGGGCAGGGTTTATCGATAACCATCCCTTCGCCGTTGCAATAATCGCAGGCGGTAACGTTAACAAACTGTCCGAAGAAGGAACGAGATACCCGCCTTATTTGACCGGATCCCTGGCATTTAGGGCATACCTTTTTGGAGTTGCCTTTAGCCGCACCGGTTCCGTCGCATTCCGGGCATTTCTGCAGTCTTTTCAGTTTTATCTTCTTTTCCACTCCGGTGGCGATCTCTTCCAAGGTGAGTTTGAGCCTTATTTGCAGATCCTGCCCCTTTTGATAACCCCGGCGGGTTCTGGTAGAAGTGGCGCCAAAGAAATTATCAAAAATACTTCCGAAGCTTCCGAAATCTCGCATGAAGGCTCGCAGAGCATCGGAAAGGTCAAAGGTGGTGAAATCAAATCCTCCAAAGCCACCAGCGCCGGACAAGCCTGCATGTCCAAATTGATCATAAGTTGATTTCTTCTGGGGGTCCTTCAGAACCTCGTAAGCTTCGGTGGCTTCCTTGAATTTTTCCTCCGCCTCTTTGCTGCCGGGATTTTTGTCGGGATGATACTTGAGCGCCAGCCTGCGATATGCCCTCTTTACATCGTCCTCGGTGGCATCCCGGCTTACCCCCAGCACTTCGTAATAATCCCGCTTAGGCATCTTAACCTTTCTTTCCTCTTAGAAGAGAATTCGCCCAACAATAAGTGAAATCGGCTTACGGCTGAATATTATCACAAATCCCTTAGGATTTCTTGTTTCTCTCGATAAATTATTCAACTCTACCGAATATATACGTCATCATTATGAGTGTCAATATCAAAAAATCCAGGTTCTTTATACGAAATTCTGATTGTCTGAATTGTGGGAATGAGTTGAAGGGTGTGGAGCTGGCCAGACAACACTGGTAGATTCAGGGAAAACTCGAGTCGTTTTTTCAAACGAATTCCTCAAGTGAAGCAACCTGTTAATGCGTTGGTGGATGGAAACCAATAGACCCCATTTTTTGTTTTATCAGATTAGTAGGGGGCAGTTTTGAACCAGAAATTGTAAGGTTTATCCAGAGAACCACCAGAGATGTCCTTTGCATTGGTATCGATGGTGACGGTATATGTTTCATTGGAAGTCAGAGGCGAATCTGGCTGAAAGTCCATATACTTTGAGTCATGCCAATAAAATGTTCCTGTCACGTCTTTCAGTTGTGAATCCACCATCTTAAAAGCCAAGATGACCGACTCAGGATCCATGTCAGTATTAAAGATGATAGATATTGTGGTATAAGGAGAAACCCAGCTTTCTTGGTGTCTCGGTCTGGTGGAAACTATTCTGATCGGTTCTGTGGTGAAAGAGAACTGGTATGGCTTGGGCAATCGTCCTCCACCAACACCTGTCGCTGTGGTGTCGATTGTCACAATGTACTCCTCATTAGCCGCCAAAGTGGAGTACGGGTGAAATTCCATTTGTCGCTGGTTAAGCCAGACAAACTCTCCTGACACATCTTTCAGTTGGGAATCCATCATCTTGAAGGCTAAAATTGCCGACTCCGTGTTCATACTAATGTTGAACACAATTGATATCTTAGTATATGGTGAAACCCAAGTGTCCTTATGCTTTGGGGTAGTAGATACTATTGTGATTGGCTCTGTGGTGAAGGAGAATTGATATGGTTCAGTCAATCGTCCCCCTCTAACGTCTGCTGCAGTAGTGTCGATTGTCACAGTGTATTCTTCATTGGAGGCCAAAGTCGAGTGCGGATGGAATTCCATATATCGCTGGTTCGGCCAGACGAACTCTCCTGACACTTCTTTCAGTTGGGAATTCACCATCTTGAAGGCTGAGATTACCGACTCTGAGTTCATATCGGTGTTGAATTTAATCAACATCACGAATCTATCTGGATTAACCTGAGTCTCTTTGTCTGTCGGTCTGGTAGACATTCTAATTGGCTCAGTGGTGAAGGAGAACTGGTATGGCTCAGACAATTTTATTCCTTCCGCATCTGACGCCGTGGTATCAATTGTAACCTGATAGCATGTATTGGTTGCCAACTGATCCTTAGGTTCGAAGTGTAAGTCGGTTATACCATAGACTCCCTTTGTGCCATGGTAATACCAGTAAAAATCGCCTTCCACCTCTGGCTCCACATGAAAAGCGCTCTCAACACTTTCTGTGTTCATCGAAGTCCGAAAGCTGATCCTGATCCTTTCCTCAAGCCTTACTCCCTCCGCTCCGTCGTATGGCGAAACCGAGAGGATCAGATCGTGAATCGAGGTAAGGAAAATAGTATCCACCGGGACTGTTGCCCCACCTGTTACTGAGATATTGGGCTTGGACTGGTAATCAAAGTATCCATCGGCTTGCACCAAAAGAGAGTAAGTGCCCATAGGCAGGTCGGTGATTTCAAAATAGCCGACTGTGTCGATGTAGGTTGAAGCAACTTCCAATCCCAGATAAGCGATAACCTTTGCTTCAGAATCAGGTGGATATACAAACCCAACAATGGCTCCTTTATCAGGCGAGGGATAATAATTATTGGTTATGTTCTTTTTGGAACAATTGAAAATCACCAATGACAATATTGCCACAAAGATCAAGGCTTTTTTCGTCATCGCTCTAACCTCCAAAGTTTCGCTTACCGATTGTTGATTTCAAAATCTGATCATTTTTTCAAATTATCTTCTTCCGCTGAATGGCGGATATTTGTCCGTCATACACATGCAATAGGACACCAGCCGGTTGACATAGCGGTTATACCTGATCAAAAAATCAAACCAACTCAAAGGAAAATGTCCAGTTATCAATATAGCAAAATATGAGAGCATAGCAACAAAAAAAGCAACAATTGCATATGCCAGACAGAATAAACCATGCGGAATGCCGATGTAGAGCCATCCCAGAAGCAGTCGGGCTAACACCAGTTTCCGTGACGATTTCTCAGGATAATCCACACTGTAGTTGACCGGATAATCATACATAACCCTTCCTCCTCGTATAATACGCTTGTTTGGTTGATTAAAACTTTTTTACAGGTTAAGAGAGTCCCTGTATCATACTATTGGGGTATGAGAGGGAAATTCTTTTTCCTCCTGTTGCCCCTTGGTTAATACCAAGGGTGACTTCTTTAGAAAGGGTGTTTCCCTTGTTCCTGGGTGTGAATTCTTACTCGCACCTTGTTCGGACCCCCCGGAACTTTCCCTGATCCCGCCTTTGGCGGGATCACAGGGTATTGCACCTCCCTGGGATGGGTAGTTCTAATAGACGAGGCTGTTTTATCCATGATTCCAAGGGACCCTCCTTTCTGCCAAAGGCAGAGCCGCCCGGACGGGTAAACGGACGCTCCCGTCTGGGGTCGTCTGACCGCTTTTGGTGGAAACAACCCCAATCCAGTCCGAATTTGGGTCTGCCTCTGGCAGAAAAGAAAGGGTTGAATCCATGTATAAAACCTTGTTCGTTGGTTGTGATGTTAGCTCCAAAGAAAATACCGTCTGCCTCATGGATGAAGATGGAAAGGAGTTGAGCTATCCCATCTTCCCTAATACCCTAACAGGCGCAAAAGCTTTTTCTGTCATAGACAGATCCGCCTCTGGCGGAAAGGTTACGAGTTTTTGAAAAATATTCGTATGAATGTGCGTATGCACTCATACGAGCATACGCGTATCTTCTCTCTTGGGTGTTGCCTAATTTTTTCCCCGCCTTTGGCGGGGTGTATGATTTGTATTTGGTCTCTACATTTTGTTTTCATTTTTCTCTTGACATATTACCGCACCGCTTTTTACTGCAGAAGTATCGCCTAACTGTTCATAACCGAACTATTTTGTTTATGCTTCCCAATTGGCATATTTTGCGGAGCACTTCATTTATATAAAATTAGGTTAAATCTCGAATTACAACCGCTTCAGGCGGGTGCTTTCACCCGCCATTCATTTCCCGTCCGCAGGATCTCAGTTGAGTTCCTATGGATTCAAATGAACAAATGACCATAGGATTGGTGAGAAACACCAACGGGAAGCAAAACAGAGTGATGGGGCAGGGGTTAAACCCCTGTCCCATCTGAAACGTAGTTATGTCACTTCACACTTTGCAATTTCTCTTTCAGCTTCTCGTTATCCTGATTTAACTTAAGTGCCTGCTCCCACGCCTTCTTTGCTTTTTTAGTTTCACCTAAAGCGTTGTATATGTCCCCCAGATGCTCATGTATAATGGGGTCACCCTTCGATATTTCGAGCGCTTTTTTGATTTGTGTCTCTGCCTCTCTCACTCGTCCCAATCGATACAAAACCCAGCCGTAACTATCCAGATAAGCGGCATTGTCGGGTTCATATTCTAAAGCTTTCTTGATCATTGCCAGCGATTCATCCAGCCTTACACCTTTATCTGCCAGCATGTATCCCAGGTAATTCAAAGCAGAAGCGTGGTCAGGATCAATCCTCAGGAGTCGTTCAAGTGTAGCTATAGCCTGATCAAAATCTCCTTTCTGCTCATAAGCGGATGCGAGGGCAAAAAGTATCAGAGTGTCGTGGGGGCGTTTGTCAGAAGCTTTTCTTAAAATGACGATGGCGGAATCATATTGCTTCTCCTGAGCGTAAGTGGTTCCCAAAAAGTACAATAGTCCAACCTTGTCGTTGACTTTCTCGATACCTCTTTTGTAAACCTGTATGGCTTTCTCTGTGCTATCCTGCTTTAAATATACCCAAGCTAAGTTAACCCAGCCATCGGGGATAGAATCTTCCAAAGAGACGGCAGTTTTAAATTCGGTCTTCGCTTTTTCGAAATCTTCTTTCTGGAGAGCAATTTTCCCCAGAAAGTAATGAACCTGAGCATCATCAGGTCGTTCCTGAATATAAGAGACGAAGAGGCTTTCTGCCTTCTGATAGTCTTCTTGCGAAAGATAAAGTGCCCCCAGTCTTTTTTGTGTCTGGGGATCGTCCGGAGAATAAGCAGAGGTCTCTGCCAGTTTTACAGCTTCTTCCGTCTTTCCCATTTGATAATAAAGAGCGATTATTCTGTTTGTTAGCACCTCATCGTTAGGCTTCAGTTCCAGAAGTTTCCGATAAGACAGTATTGCTTCATTTAAGTCCCCTTTAGCCTCATAGCTTGTACCCAGCCCGACTAATGCTTTGGCATTATCCGGGTCCACATCCAGCACCTTTTTGTATTCGGAGATAGCTTCGTCATACTCCCGTTTCTGTAACAGAAGTGTTGCCAGTTGCAGATGAATCCTGGGAGAAAAAGGTTGCAAAGACGCCAGTTTCCTCCAGTATTGGATAGCCTTGTTTATATCCTGCTTCTGCTGCCACAGAGCGGCTAAATACCATAGGGAGCTGAGATCCGTGGAGTCCAGTTTTACCGCCTGGGAATAGGATTGAATGGCACTATCGGTCTCTCCGGTGGCTCGATAACATTCACCCAACAGTCGATAGGTTCTGGCATCTTTGGGTTCGATCTGTAAAGCCTCCTTTTTGGCTGACTCCACATCTTTTGTCACAAGATAGGCTCGAGCCAGCGCATATCTTATTTCCGGGATATCCGGCTGGTGAGCTTTCGCCTTCTGATATTCAGCGACAGCGGAGTGAAAATCTCTGAAAAGTTCGTATAAATCCCCGTTGACAAAATGCTCAAATGCCAGTGGGTTTAATTCTGGTTTGGATATCTCATTTTCCTGGGCAAGTATCCCATCGGTTGAGCACAATAGTCCAAAAATCAGTAAAAACAACCAGAATCGGAGAGTTAATTTTTTCATCATCGTGACGAATCCTGTGTAATTTCTTTTAACAACACCTCTTTTACCTAATTTATCAATCTCCTGCCAAAAGACAAGAAAAATATGGGCTACAACAGAGTTCGGAAAGCTTTAAAGCAAGATTTTTCTTGACACATCCAATTATACATGTTAGCTTTAGCAAAAGTTTGCAAGAATGAAAATGTTCCTTTAAGCTATAGGAATGAGTTGCCTGTGTTATGTTTTTTGCTTTTCTCTTTCAGTTGATGTCTCCATAAATCAACCTGTTTTAAGTTGAGGAGGTGAAGGCTGGAGAATCAAAAAGCCAAGAATCCACAATCCAAGAATGATTTTGAGCCTTATGTAAAGCCAACCCAGAAGATGGCGGAGATCACCTTACAGGCGGTGGTTTTGGGGGTGCTTCTTTCCATCGTTTTTGGAGTGGCGAATGCGTATTTGGGTCTGAAGGTGGGCATGACCGTATGTGCCTCTATTCCTGCCGCAGTTATATCCATGGCCATCCTCCGCGGCTTATTTAAGAGAGGGACAGTTCTGGAAAACAACATAGTTCAAACCATAGGGTCCACCGGAGAATCCCTGGCGGCGGGGGTGATCTTTACCATTCCCGCATTTTTCATCTGGAATCAGACCATTCCTGGTTTTTCTTATAAGATCTCCAACGTAGACATTATCTTTCTTTCTCTTTTAGGTGGAACTTTAGGAATACTCTTTATGATTCCCCTCAGAAGATATTTGGTGGAACGTGAGCATGGCAAACTGAGATTTCCTGAAGGGACCGCCTGTTCTGAGATCATCAAGGCAGGTGATGAAGGTGGAGGGAAGGCGAAGACGGTCTTTGCCGGTTTAGGTTTATCTGCTTTATACAAAATCTTGATGGGCGGCTTCAGGTTATGGCCCGAGATTCCGAACACTGATATTAAGTTTTTCAAAGGTGCCAACATCGGAATCGACGCCACCCCGGCTCTTTTGGGGGTGGGATATATTATCGGTCCGCGCATATCCGCTTTGATGCTGGGAGGAGCAGTCTTGGGTTATTTAGGTATTGCTCCCCTTATTGCTTATATCGGTTCCTATATACCCAATATATTAATTCCTCCTGCAGACATACCCATTCCAGAAATGAGTCCAGGTGACATCCGAAACTTCTACATAAAATATCTGGGAGTAGGTGCAGTAGCCCTTGGTGGATTTATAAGTTTGATCAAATCGCTTCCGGTCATCGTCCATTCGTTCGCAGTAGGAGCCAAACAGATACTGGGCAGAAGGACCACAGAAGAGATGGAAAAGTCCCGGATAAGAACCGAAAAGGAGCTTCCCATGGGAACGGTTATTCTGGGATCGCTTTTGGTGATCCTTTTGATCTGGGCCTATCCGGGAACAAAGCTTCACCTTTTGGGAGCGGTTTTGGTGGTGATCTTCGGCTTTTTCTTTGTGGTGGTGGCGGCCAGAATAGTGGGAATCGTGGGGAGTTCCTCCTCTCCGGTATCCGGAATGACCATTGGCACACTTCTGGTCACCAGCGTGATCTTGCTATCTTTTGGAGTCTCTGGTTTTAAGGGGATGGTCACCGTGATGTCCATAGGGACCGTGGTCTGCATTGCCGTGTGTCTTTCCGGCGATATCGCCCAGGATCTAAAGACCGGCTATCTTTTGGGGGCAACCCCCAGAAATCAGCAGATCATGGAATTTGTGGGACTTTTATTTCCCGCACTGGCGATGGGCTTCACCGTGTTTCTGTTAAATGATGCTTTCGGATTTGTAAAGGATGCCACCCATCCCACTCCGCTTTTAGCTCCCCAAGCTAATGTGATGTCGGTGATCGTTCAGGGGGTGATGACCGGCAATTTGCCCTGGGTTCCCATAATAGTGGGATGTATGTTAGCGGCTGCAATTGAGCTGGTGGGCATCTCATCGCTTCCATTCGCCATCGGTCTTTATCTCCCCCTGGAGCTCTCCACTCCCATTATGACTGGAGGGTTGATAGCACTTCTGGTAAGGAAGATTTCAAAAGAAGAGGTGGCAAAGAAAAGGGAGGAGTTGGGAGTGTTATTTGGCTCAGGATTGGTAGCAGGAGATGCACTGCTGGGCGTAGCGATTGCCTTCGTAATTGCATTTTCATCCAGCTACCGAGCCTTCTACGAAGCCCATGAGGCTGTGTCTCTCACTGCTACCTATGGTCCCTGGGTATCTTTGGTAGCTTTTGCCGGGATATCTTTTATGCTTTACTGGTCGAGCCGTATGAAAGGGGCAGGCAAGTAAGAGAATTCAACTTTTATCTGGACTTTTATATTTTTGGAGTCTTTTGCTTTGCCAATCTCATTATTCTTGTGATGGATGGATATCTCATTGATTTCCACCACATTATTTATCGGCGTAGCCAAGCCTTCATGGCTTGGTATGAACCTGGCCCATTTGGGCCTACGCTAAAGCTACGAAAGAAGGCAAAACTCTTGTTTTATTTTCATTTGGGTAAGAATCATTCTCTGCGGTAGAGCAAGTTTGCTTGAAATTTCCGATTCTCTAAAAATGTTTTTCTCGTAGTAAAAAAACCGAATCGTTTGATTTAAACAGTTGTGTTAACGTTAGGAGGAGTGATGGATAAACTATTGAAAGCGGCACAAGTGGCGGTGAATAACTGCCTGGCAGTGAAGAAGGGCGAATCTGTTTTGGTGATTACGGACGAGCCTGAAAGAAAGATTGGTTATGCCTTGTGGGCAGCGGCAAAAGAGGCCGGCTCTGAAGCTATGCTTTTGGAGATCCTACCGCGCTCCAGCAATGGTGAGGAACCACCGGAGGCGGTGGCAAAGTTCATGAAAGATTTCGACGTCTTAATTATTCCCACCAGCAAGTCCATGTCTCATACCAAAGCCAGAAGAGAGGCGTGTGATGCAGGGGTAAGATGTGCCACCCTTCCCGGAATCCTGGAAGATACTATGGAGAGGACCTTAAACGCTGATTACCATGAAATCGCTCAGCGAAGCATTAAGCTGGCAGAGATAGTGAGCCAAGGCAGAAGGGCAAAAGTCACCACGCCAGCCGGAACGGATATCACCATAAGCATAGAGGGAAGAGAGTGTCATGCAGATACCGGTCTGGTGCACAATCCCGGCGACTTCTCCAATCTACCTGCGGGTGAGGCTTACATTGCTCCGATGGAGGGGACGGCAAACGGAATCATCATGGTGGACGGAGCCATGGTGGGAAAGGTAAAAACACCCATCAAGATAGTGGTCAAGGATGGTTTTGCCACCCAGATTACGGGAGACAGGTCCGCTGAGGAATTAGAAAAGATTCTGGAGCCCTTCGGTCAGCCAGGCAGAAATATCGCAGAGCTGGGCATCGGAACCAATCATAAAGCCCAGATAGTGGGAAGCGTTCTGGAGGATGAGAAGGTCATGGGCACGGTGCATATGGCTCTGGGTGATAACAAATCCATGGGGGGAAATGTATCTGTTCCCAGCCATCTGGATGGAATTCTTTTGAAGCCCACCCTGTGGATCGATGATAAAAAGATAATGGAGGATGGAGAGCTAAAAATATAAGCGAAACTTAAGTTTTTTCGGAACTGACACAAAGCAAAAATGATTTTTATGTGTCATTCTGACCCCGCCTTTGGCGGGGGAAAAATCTGACTTCCACCAGTCTGCGTGTAACGCTCAGCCAGACGAGAAGGCTTTAAGCCAAGCAAACATATTGAGATGTTTCGCTTCGCTCAACATGACATGTCTTATGGATCCTGCGGACAATATGTCAATTTATTTAATCCGTTTGCTATAATAAGCAAACAAAGAAAATCCCCCGGAAGACAAGTCAGCAGGGGAGAGGCAAACGGAAAGAAAAATTCCTCTTCCAACATGATTTGAAACAGGTGCGTAGCAAATAAGGCATTGGGAGGGAGGCTTTAATAAAATGAAACAGATATTGGTTGTTTTCGCCATACTGCTCCTGTTGGTTTTTGCTTTTCAATGCGGGGAAAAGAAGAAGCCAAACAATCCATATCTGGAGGATCCCAGCTATTATTTTCCCATCAACTTTGAATACGAGTGGATTTATGCCCGCCTGAATCGTCAGTGTATCGTTGTCGAAGATAGCTTTTCGATTGCTGCCTTTCAAAAAAACACCAGACCCGAAGGGTCCGGTTGGGATCTGGTATCATCAGGTGGGGGAACGACTTTTGTATACCGCAAGGGGGATACGATTTTTACTAGAGATATAGGGTCAACCCCGCTGCCATCTAAGGTTCTGGTTGGTCCCATTCGGACAGGGGCTTACTGGAAGGACCTTTGCGGCCACGAATACAACATTTTAGGGTTTGAAGACATCCACTCCGTTGCGGCTGGCGGAACTTATTATGGATGTGCAAAAATTAAGAGGACTAGTGCAGGTGACCCTGAAGTAACTTATTTGTGGTGGGCGCCACAGATTGGAAAGGTAAGGCGAGAGAAAAAAAACCCGTCCGGGCAGTGTGTGTCAGGGGAAGAACTCAGGCGTCTGGACAAATCTCCTCATTTTCCTTAATGAACGTATTCTGACTACTTATTAAGGAGGGCATATAATTGTTTACATCCCCCCTTTAGAAAAAGGGGGGAAAGGGGGATTTGAAACTTGAAAACCCCCCCTTTGCTAAAGGGGGATTTCAAGTCAAGCCCAAAACAGGTGTAGGAGAAAAAATCAATAATAAGATGTAAACTGTTTCCTGTTCCTCTTAGTAACTTCAGTATTTTTTTCTTCTTTCGATAAAGTAATTTGAGCCAGGTAAGGTTTTGGTATAGCATTTCAAGTCTGTGATCATGTGAGATATCTCACCCAAATGTCTGAACATCCTCTTCTGATTTACTATCACCGCTATGGATAAGGTCATAATAGGGAAATCTTCCTTTTTCCCTCTGCGATTGGTGGTAGCGATAAAGCCCCGCTTAACATCCTCTTTCTTGTAGCGACGGATTATCATACGATCAAAGATTTTGATGATTTTATCACAGATAGTGTGTATTTTCTCTGGTGGAATGGTAAAAACAAAGTCATCTCCGCCTATGTGCCCCACGAAGCCATCCTTGGTGGAACTGTAAACCACGTCCCGGATGATTTCAGAGGTCATCTTTATGAGACTGTCACCATAATGGTAGCCGTAATAATCATTATAAGCTTTAAAGTTGTCCAGATCAGCGTAACAGGCGGCGAAGTCCTGTCCTCTTTTTATCCTTCTGCTTATTTCCCTTTCAATGACGTTGGTTCCGGGAAGTCTGGTAGTTGGGTTCACTCCCAAATCTCTTCTGCTTCGATTTATAATCATCTTCAGTTCAGAGGAGAAAAGTTTATCATTCCATTTAGAAAAAAAGAACTCATCTGCTCCAAAATCGAATCCAGCTAAAACAACTTTTATGTTAGGACGGGGATGATACAGAACCAATGGAGCTAAAGACAGGATGGGATGTTTTTTTATCCGTTTGATCAAATTCAGTTCACCCACAAAAGAATCCACACCAGCTATGATTACCAGATCCAGAATGCATTTCTGAATCAAGCTCTCCAATTGGACGAATTCGGAGAAAGGAAGGAATTTTACTCTTCTTTTCTTAAGAGACCGTCTAAGTCTTTCCTTGATCTCCACACCGTTCTGGTATAAAGCACAATAAAACATATATATTTTCGTTCCCCTCTCCTTTCTAAGGAGAGGGGATAGGGGTGAGGTTCTAAAGTCTCAACCTAATTAGATCCTTAAGATTCTTATTATTTAGTCAGACCAGCAAATCAATTAGAGCAGAACCAAAGAAAATGGACTCGGTTCTTCGACAAATAAATGTCGGAATTTAAACCTAGCACAGATCACGCTCTGTTAGACAGAGCAAGTCTGTCAGATTTTCATCTTGGACCTGGGATGATAGTCTCGGTGCTCCTGTTTTAGATATTCTCTGTCTAAATGAGTGTATATCTGTGTAGTAGATATATCGGCATGTCCAAGCATCTCCTGAACTGCACGCAGATCTGCTCCGGCTTTCAAGAGATGGGTGGCAAAGGAGTGCCTGATGGTGTGAGGACTTACTTTCTTTTTTATTCCCGCCTGTATCACGTATTTTCTCAAAATCTTCCACAGACCCATTCGGGAGAAATATCTCCCTCTTCTGTTCAGAAAGAGGAAATCCTCGGATGTTTGTTTGGCTAATTGTGGACGCGCCTCCTGAAGATACTTTTCCACTGACTGAAGAGCTTTCTTCCCAATGGGGATAATCCTTTCCTTTTGACCTTTTCCTATCACTCTAACCAATTCAACTTCCGACAGTAAGTCTTTCCTTTTTATATGTATAAGTTCTGAGATTCTGACCCCGGTGGCGTAAAGGAACTCAAGGATTGCTCTGTCACGCAAACTCAGAGGATCATCCTCTGTCGGTTTATCCAGCAACTTCTCCATTTCTTTGACATCCAAAACCGTGGGCAATTTTCGCCAGAGCCTGGGAGACTCCAGAGCACCCGCCGGATTGGAATCGCAGTAGCCCTCCGTAACCAGAAATTTGTGGAACCTTCTTATGGATGACAGCTTCCGTGCGATGCTGTTCGCCGCAAGTCCCTTCCTTGAAAGCTGGACGATGAAATTGGTGATATGCTCTTCGGTGATTTTGTCCACTGAGTCGATTTTCGTTTCCTGGAGAAATGTGATGTATCTCTCCAAATCCCTTTTATACGACTCAATGGTATTCGAGGAGAGACCGGCTTCAATGGAGAGATGATTCAAAAACTGATCGAGTAGTTTTTTCATACGAGAAATAAAGGAGAAACGAATTAATCTGGCACAGTATATTGGAGACCTTCAGGTCTCCAATATAATTGGAAAGCTAAAGCTTTCCGCTACATTTTAAAGCAGTTTTCTGATGAACTTTTTCATTTAGAATGGCGTCGCCTAAATCTTCAGAGAAAATTAAAAGCTTTCGACAATCTTTTTTTATTGTATCTCAAAGAATAAGTTCATTTAATAATTTTGGTACAGCCAATAGAAAAGTTGATGCTACAATTTACTACAAAAGTGTGGGATAGTCCAGACCGAAACGTGCTTTATAATATAGACGAGTTCCCACAAATCCTAAGATCAAAATGGCAGAATACCAGGGATAAAAAACACAGGCGGCAATGGATAAAAGCAGTATTGAGACTTTGGTGGCCGCAATTATAATTCGATCCCTTTTGGTAATCGCACAAAAGATAAAAAACGGAAAAGAAAGAGCGGATGCAATCAGGAAAGGAATATCTTCAACCAAAAAGGACAGGACAATTGCCACTGCTACCAGAAAAGATGAAAGAATAATTACCCTTTCTTTTCCCCACCTGACTGCCAAGGTTGTTTTTCCTGCCCTTCTATCTCCCTCTATGTCCGGAATGGTGGTATTCAGATAAATTGCCCCGACAGCGAACATATAGGGAAGAGAAAACAACAAAGACTCCATTGATAGAGAACGGTTCATGCTCCATCCTATAAGAAAAGCTAAATTTCCATGCGCAAAAGCATTTACCATAAAACCGCCGATGGGTCTGTTCTTGAAGCTGAAAGGTGGAATCGAGTAAATAATCCCCAATATCATACCCAAACTGAAAAGAAGACCTAACTCCCATGAAATCAAGAAAGCCGGGATTACGCTTATTAGGTTTAAAAGTATCATTTCAGAAATTGCGCTTCTTTTGGAAACGTATCCCTTTGCCAGAAAAAAAAGCTTCTGGTTTAATCTATCCGATTCTATATCAAATATCTGATTTAAAACATAAACCGCTCCCACCAGGAAGGTGACCAAAAGAAGGGCTAAGCCAGGGAGGTTACTTTCTCCGGAAAATTGTGAGCTTCGCCTGTGTCCTAGAAGAAGGACGGTCCACACCGGTGGCATCAGAACCGGTCTTATCAGAAAAACATAATCCAAACGTTTTAACATCCTTATTCCGAAAAGCTAAAAATGTGTAATGACCAAATACATATCGCACACCCAAGAGGAATCTTTTTATAATATAGTTTAAGCTGAATTTAATTTCAACTTTAAATTTTTCAAGATATCTTCGTGTTTCCCTTGACTATATTCACGATTTTAAATATCTTGGGCAAAAAGCGTAAACCTTACTTCTTGCCTTTTCTCCACCCTTGAAGAAGTGCTTGGGGTTAAGGAGAGAAAGAGAGTTCTAATAAACAAACAGACTCACAAAAGCTTTTCGTATTTTCAAGGCTGAGATGATTTAGTTGAGAGTTAAGAATTAGGTTAAGCGGTTTGTATAAGAGAAGTTTTCGATAGAGTAGATTTTTCATTTGATGAAAAAAACTATTGGCGATTTCCAGAAAAAATAGGTGGAAAAGCTGCACCAGCAAGCTGGTGCACTCCGTTTTAGTTTTTCAACCAATCCTTCAGGATGAATCCATCCGAATACCAGGGAGCCAGACCTAAATGATTCTGGGAAATATTTGCTTAACTTTGGCTTTTATTGCGGCTCTGTTTTCTTCTCTTTTATTTTTTATAGGGACAAAGGATAAAGGGAAGTTTCTGGATGCTGGAAGGAAGATCTACTTTATCTTCCTCTTTTTCACTTCCGTTGCCACTTTTTATCTTTTGTATCTTTTTCTCACCCATCACTTCGAGGTGGAATATGTCTACGGATACAGCTCATCTGATCTTCCTTTATTTTACCTGATCTCTTCTTTCTGGGCAGGTCAGGAGGGGACATTTCTGTTGTGGCTTTTCTTGGGGGCGATTTTGGGGATTTTTCTCTTTAAAAGATCGGGCATCTACGAAGGCTATGTGATGATTTTCTATCTTTTGGTGCAGATATTTCTTTTGGTTTTGCTTTTGAAAAAAAGCCCCTTTTCCCTCTTGCCCGGTTTTCCCACTGAGGGTAGAGGATTGAATCCTCTGCTCCAGGATTTCTGGATGGTGATTCATCCACCCATAATTTTTATTGGATACGCCGCTTTAGCTGTTCCCTTCTCTTATGCTTTAGCCGCCCTGGTTAGAAATAAATATGAGGATTGGATCAGATTTGCTCTTCCTTGGGCAGTCTTTTCCTGTTTATCCTTGGGGGCGGGAATATTCATCGGAGGATATTGGTCTTATAAGGTTTTAGGATGGGGGGGATATTGGGGATGGGATCCGGTGGAGAATGCATCTTTAGTTCCCTGGCTTTTGTCCATTACCTTAGTGCATGGACTCCTTTTGGAAAAAATCAAAGGCAGTATGCGCCGAACTAATTTTCTTTTGGCAATTTTGTGTTTTCTTTTGGTGCTTTATGCAACTTTCTTAACCCGAAGCGGAATCCTGGGCGATTTTTCAGTGCACTCTTTCGCAGATCTGGGAGTCAATGTATATTTGATACTGTTTATGCTGTTTTTCACCTTTTTCTCCCTGGGACTTTTCATCTTCAGATTATCTGGCATTAGGTATGTGGAAGCCACCAAAAATCTTCTAACCAAAGAATTCTCAATCTTCCTTGCCATTGTGTTTCTATCTGTATCCGCCTTATTGGTTTTGTTGGGCACGTCCGCTCCCATTATCACCAAGCTCTTTGGGCAGGCTTCCAATGTGAGCACTGCTTATTACGTCAACACCCAACTTCCCCTGGGGATCATCATTGCTTTTCTTTTGGGTTTTGCTCCTTTCTTGGGCTGGAAAGGAACAAAGTGGAATGATTTAAAAAAAGCCATCCTTCCACCTTTGGCCATCTCAGTCTTCCTGACAATTCTAAGCTTTGTGCTGAAAGTCAACTTTTTTGTTTACTTGATATTTATGTTTGTCTCATTCCTTGCTTTGGTGGGAAACTTAATGGTGGTGCTGAAGAGAACCAAAGCCGGATTGAAATTTCTGGGCGGGTATTTAACTCACTTTGGCGTTGGGCTGATGTTGGTGGGAATTATCACCTCCTCCGGCTACAGCCGATCAATCAAGATAAATTTGCCTGAAAAAGAAACCAAGGAGGCTTTTGGATATAAATTCACATATCTGGGAACAGAGAAGGACACTTTAAGCCAAAAAGATGCTCTGAAGGTGAAGGTTGAGAAAGGCGGCAAGAGTTTCATCGCCCAACCAAAGTTTTATTTTAGCGAATATAATCAGGGTTACATGTGGACTCCTTATATAAAGATAAATCTGTTGGATGATCTCTACTTGGCTCCTTTGGAGTATGAGGAGGGGGATGAAGCTGGTGGTAATCTGTTTACCATAAAAAGAGGCGAAACCGAAGAGGTGGAAGGGTATGCCATCAAGTTTATCGGATTTGACATGTCCTCTCATGGAATGGGAGAAGGTATGAGTGTTGGAGCAACTTTAGAGGTAACACACCAAAAAGAGAAGATAACCCTCACTCCTACCATAGTTATAGAAGGAGCGGAGGAGGATGAAGCCAAAAGCATTGTTCACCTTCCGGGAGGGGAAGATCATTTGGTTTTAGAAAAAATCGATGCGGACCGTAAGATGGTAATGCTGAAACTGCTTCTGGCGGAAGAAGAACCAGCAAAGGGTCTTTTGGTATTAGAGGTGAGCAAGAAGCCCTTGATTAACGTTCTGTGGCTGGGAACAGTTCTTATCATGGTGGGTCTTTTGATAACCACTTATCGACGCACAAGAGAAATGAGGAGTGAGAGGGAAATAAACCTAAAGTAGCAAGAGCCGCCTCCTTTCATATTTCTGAGTAAAAAACATCCAAACAATTTGTCGAATAACGAAATATTATTGAGTTGTCGAGAGATCAGACAGAGTATAGAATATCAGTGGCTTCCCCTCTGTGCTTATTATTTTTATTCATTTAATCCGTTTAATCCGTTGACCCGTTTCATCCGTTGACTGATTCATCCATACACCACAAATTTCAAGTAATAATAAACTATCGGAGAGACGAAAAGCAGACTGTCGAATCGATCCAGAATTCCTCCATGTCCGGGAATTATGTGAGAGACGTCTTTGATTTCAGCGTCCCTTTTGAAAAGCGATTCGGTCAGGTCTCCTATCTGTCCGATAAGGCTAACAAAAATGGAGATGATCAAAAGATGTTCTAACCCAGCGGATTTAAAAAAAACGTAATACGAAAAAAAGGCTGCAGCCACCGCTCCCAGGATGCCGGCACCAAATCCCTCCACCGTCTTTTTGGGACTTACCGAAGGAGAGAGCCTATGCTTTCCCAGAGGAGCTCCTATAAAGTAGGCGAAGGTATCGCAAGTCCAGATGGAGACCAGAAGATAGACAATCCATAATCCTCCGATCTTATAATCCAATCCAAGCTCCTGGGGCATTTCTCTTAAAAGAATCAAAAAGCTGAAAAGCCCAGCCACATAGAAAAGGGCAAAAACTGTTAAAGACAAATCTGCGGTTGCACTCTGGGTCCTACCTTTTATTACAAAAACAAAAGCGGTCAAATATAGCACACTTAGGAGGAAGAAAATAAAAGTTCCCCCTCCCCACAAATACACAGAAATGCCCAGAAAAACTCCCAGAGGTAGCAAAATCCATTTAGGAATCCGACAGCTTTTTAATTCAGCCAAATAAAAGAATTCCCATAAACCCAAAATGATCAGAATCTCCACTAAGATCAAAAAGGGGAGTTTGCCCAGAAGGGTGATGTAGATTATGAGGGGACCGAAGATGAAAGCGATCACCACTCTGGTCAAAAGATTGCTTTTCATTGGGTAGATTGGGGAATCTATGAAGTTCCTCTTCCTCTGTGGGTGATGCGTATGAATACTTCGCAGGACTAAAGAAAGGGATAAGTAAACTTACGTTTACTCATTCACCGGAAGTGTGGTTGAATTTTCTTATTTGTACCAAGAATTTTATACTTCTTTCTAATTTCTTCCAACTCTTCCGTTTCTAATTCTGGATTTTTCAGATACTTCTTCACCATTTTGTCTCTTATGTCCCGCATCATCTTCACAGCGTCAAACTTCTTTATGAAGCACCTCCTGAGGACTTCTTATCTCTAACAACGGATAACCTCTCTTGAGGGACTGTTGAAATATAGGGATCCCGCCTTTGGCGGGATGGCTGTCCGCCTTAAGTATCTTCCAACTCTCTTAAAGTAATATCTGATATTACAGCGGTATTCAATCTTTCTTCAAATTCTACGAAGAGCTTTCTCGACCACTTTGCAAATTCTTCGTCGTAATATCCGCCGAATACTGAAGTGTCTGTATATATTCTCATTTTTTATCTCTTAATAACTGCTTATTTCATATAACGTCCCGCGTGTTTGTGAAGTCCACCGCAGGCGGATTTGGGGGAGCGAAGCGAACCGCAAACACGCTGTTATATGCCGTTGCCATGCACTTATTTTTCAAACACTAATCGCATTAACCTTGTGTCCTTTGTAAGTGGCTCTTTATTCAGATTGTCGTAACCTGCAATAAACTTAAAGCCGATAGCTTCAAGTGTATTCTTTGTCTCATGGGCAGAATAGAACCTCCATGAACCTTTTTTAAGAACAACTCCCTCCTTTTCGTATCTTTTGATAGTAAAATTGTTTCTGCTTGTAAGGATATCAAACTCTCTTTCCTCCACTATCTTAATACCGTCAATCTCTGTTTCCTCTTTTTCTACGAAGTTCTTTAAAAGCCAATCTCTGTTAAGAATCTCAATAAAAAATCTGCCCCGCTCTTTTAGGGTATTGTAAACCTTTTCTAAAAGCATTCTATCTTCTTTATCACTGAAATATCCAAAACTGTGGAACATAATTATAGCCCCGTCATATCCTTCACCGAAATCTACATACCTCACATCTCCTTGTATAAATTCTATTGAAACTCCTTTTTCTTTTGCCTGTTCTCTCGCCAACTTCAGATATTCTGGATTATATTCTATTCCTACAGGTTTACATCCTCTCTTAGTAAGTTCGATAGAATGTCTTCCTGCACCACAAAATAGGTCTAACACCTTTGCTGTGTTGTATAATTTAAGAGCTTCGTATATGAAATCAACTTCCTTTTCTGTTTTCTCTTCAGAGACATTCCCGAAAGTTCTTCTCATCCTGAATTTATCATACAAATCTTTGAACCACTCCATATTATTCTCTTTCATTTAAGGCGATGGCAGATAACTCGTTCATAGACGAATAGTTCGCTTTTTATACCAAATTTGGGGTGATAGACGAAGTATTTCATTTATTTATGCTCTGGCTGGATGTTATCATCCAGCTTGTAGGTCAAGCATCCCGTAGGGTGCTTGAAAATAGAATTGTCAACCAGGCTTCGCCATGGTTGACCTACATAGCTTAGGCTTGACCCTATGAGCATCAAGTCACACTCTCCCAAATCTTCTTTCACGATTCTGGTAATCCCAGATAGCTTCATAAAAATCCTTATCAGAGAAATTGGGCCACAGAACGTCGGTGACATAAAGCTCGGTGTAAGAGGTCTGCCACAAAAGAAAATTAGATATGCGCATCTCACCAGAGGTGCGGATAAGCAGGTCTGGGTCGGGGAGGTCTTTGGTGTAAAGATAATGAGAAAATCTCTCCTCGCTCAGTTCGCCCAGATCAAGCTTGCTTTGTTTCACATCCTGAGCGATCTTTTTTACCGCATCTAAAATCTCGGTTCTGCCTCCATAATTCAAAGCTAAATTCAAAATCAAGCCGGTGTTATCTTTTGTTTTTTCCATTGCATTTTGCAGAATCTCTCTTCTTTTGGGAGAGAGTTCCTCGATTCTTCCGGTGGTGATCAACTTCACGTTATTTTTGTCCAGTTCGTTAATTTCTCTTTTGGTGGTTTCATACAAAAGCTTCATTATGGCTGAGACTTCATACTTGGGTCTTTTCCAGTTTTCCTGGGAGAAGGTGAAGAGGGTGAGAACGGAGATTCCCAGATCGCCGCCGGCTCTGACGATCCTTTTCACTGCCTTCACTCCAGCTTTATGTCCTGCGGTTCTGGGTAGTCCTCTTTTTTTAGCCCATCTTCCATTGCCATCCATGATAATAGCTATATGAGTTGGGAGATTCCCCTTTTTCAGGATCTTTTCTTTGAGTCTGTCGATCTCCTTGGACAATTTACCTCACCCCACAAAGCCCGTAAAATTCCAAAAGCCAGGATGCGCTCCTTGCCTTAAATCTCCATAATCTCCTGCTCTTTTTTCTTCAGCATCTCTTCTACCTTCTCTATATGTTCATCCGTGATCTCTTGCACACGCTGTTGTCCCTTCCGTGATTCATCTTCTGAAATCGCTTTATCTTTTTCAGCTTTTTTCAAATCGTCGTTGGAGTCACGCCTTATATTTCTCACCGCCACCTTCCCTTCCTCCGCTACCTTTTTCACCAGCTTGACCAGATCCTTTCGTCGTTCTTCGGTTAACGTAGGTATAGGAAGCCTGATCACGTTGGGATCGGTTTGAGGGTTAAGTCCCAGATCTGATTTTTGAATGGCTTTGACGATCTCTGGAATCAATTTCTTCTCCCAGGGTTGAATTACCAGAAGTCGAACGTCCGGAACTGATATGTTAGCCACCTGCGACAGAGGCGTCATGGTGCCATAATAATCTACCCTGATCCCGTCCAGAAGGGAGGTGGTGGCTTTTCCGGTGCGGATGGAGGTAAGCTCCTTTCTTATGGCCTCCACCGCCTTTTTCATTTTCTCCTCCGTATCTGTATGAATTTTTTTTACTACCATATCCTCCTACCTTTTTCTATTATGAGTTTATGTTTTCCCTTATATTTGGAGATTCCCCGATCAGTTGTTTAAGAAAAAACATTGTTTCTTCTTTTCATCCACTAACCTTGGTTCCAATCTTCTCTCCTAAAAGAATCCTTTTCAAATTCCCTTCCTTCAGCAGATTGAACACGATGATAGGAAGCTTATTCTCCATGCACAGCGAGATTGCCGTTAAGTCCATCACCTTCAATCTTCGGTTCAGCACCTCCATATAAGAGAGAGAGTCGAACATCCTGGCGGAGAGATTTTTCATCGGATCGTCATCATAAACTCCATCCACTTTGGTTCCTTTCATCACCACATCCGCCTCTATTTCGGTGGCTCTAAGGGCGGCGGTGGTATCGGTGGTGAAATACGGATTTCCGGTCCCACCGGCCAGGATGACCATCCTTCCTTTTTTTAAGTGTTCTAAAGCCTTCCTTTTTATATACGGCTCTGTTAATGTGTCTATATGAATGGCGCTCATCACCCGGGTGGAGAGCCCCAAGCTCTCCAGGGTATCTTGAAGAGCCAGAGAGTTTATGATGGTGGCAAGCATACCCATGTAGTCAGCTGATACCCGATCGATCACACCCAGATCGGATATCTGTCCGCGGATGATGTTCCCCCCGCCGACCACCGTGGCCACCTCCACCCCCAGATCTTTTGCAGATTTGATCTCACCGGAAACGAAGGCTATTGCCCCGGGATCAATGATGCCTTCTTTATCCCCGGCAAATGATTCACCGGAAATCTTCAAAAGTATCCTTTTATAAATAGAGGTACCCACAGTTTTTTAATTCAGACCAGCTTTTGATTTCAGATTTATTTGAAACTTAAAATCAGTTGGTGGTATGCACCATACGAGCGTGTCGAAAAATCACAAAAATGCACTTTATGTCATTCTGAACGAAGTGAAGAATCTAATAAATTCAACATGTTACAAATTTGAGATTCTTCGGCTAACGCCTCAGAATGACATTTCTCGACAGGCTCATACGGCTCATACTGGTGGTCACAAAAATCGGTTTTAGCCAACCTCATCCCCTAATCTGAATCGAACGAATTTTTCCACGGTTATCTCTTCACCCAGTTTTTTCTGGGTTTCGTCTATTCTTTCTTTAACCGAACGATCCTGATCCTTCACAAAGGGCTGTTCCAATAAACAGACCTCCTGAAAATATTTCTCCAGCTTGCCTGACACGATTCTTTCAATGATCTTCTCTGGTTTTTCCTCATTTTTAGCCTGGGTTCGATATATCTCCTTTTCCTTCTCAATTATTTCAGGCTTCAACCTATCCCGGGTTATTACCAGGGGATTGGTGGCGGCAATCTGCATGGAGACATCCTTAGCCAGTTGCTTAAACTCCGGATTTTGGATGGTATCATCGGTTTGGCAACTCAGTTTAAGAAGAACGCCCAGCTTATCCCCGGGGTGAATATAACTGTAGATCACACCATTTGATTTTTCATCCAGTTCGAAAAGAGCAAATCTTTTGGCGGTGATGTTCTCACCCAACTTGGCTATGGTCTGGTTCAACCTTTCCTTCATGGATTCTGCGATCTGATTGATCTCCGTGGGGAGGTGATCGAGAATCCACATGGTTGTATCTTTCGCCAATTGTCTGAAATCGTCGGTTCTTGCCACAAAATCTGTTTCACAGTTCAGCTCCAGCAACACTCCCAGTCTATCTTGAGAATGAATGGCTGAAAAGATCAATCCCTCTTTGGCGACTCGGGACGCTTTTTGAGTTGCCTTAGCTATGTCTTGCTCTCTTAGGTAATCTATTGCAGTTTGTATGTTACCATTGGATTTCTCCAAAGCCCTTTTACAATCCATCATCCCGGCGCCAGTTTTCTCCCTCAATTTTTTAACCTGATCAGCAGTGATGTTCATAAATTCAGTCCTCCGTCAGAAAGATTCTTATGTATTGAGATTCAAACAAAAGTTTTGCATTTTTCATAAATCGCCCGAAGCCTTTACTGCTTGGGTTCCAAGCCATGAAAGCTTGGCTACGTCACATAAGCGGCTTTTCAAAAACAATGAGCTATTCATTTGCGCTTAAAGAATTAATCGGAATAAAAAAGAATAAGCATTGCCCGAATCTAAAACTTTCATTCAAAATTAAACTTTTTTTGAAGAAAATATCAGAGTTAAAACGGAGCAGGTCAAGTTTGCACTTTTTCTTTAATTTCCGTCTTTTCTTCTTTTAATTTCTGAGCCTCCAAAGCCGCCTCCGCTATCTGATGGGTTATCACCCGGATGGATTTGATGGCATCATCGTTGGCGGCGATGGGGAAACTTATGGGATCTGGATTGGAGTTAGTGTCGATGATGGCGACAATCGGTATACCCAACTTGCTCCCCTCAGCCACTGCGATTCTCTCCTTTTTGGCATCTACCACATATAAAAGTCCGGGAAGGCGATTCATCTCCTTTATCCCTCCCAAGACCTTTTCCAGCTTGGTCCTCTCTTTCTCTAATTTCAGCACCTCTTTTTTTGTCAGCTTATCAAAGGTGCCGTCATCTTTCATCCTTTCCAGATCTTTAAGTCGTTTCACGTTCCGTTTGATGGTTTGAAAATTGGTCAACATCCCTCCCAGCCATCTTTCGGTGACATAGAAAGCTCCACATCTTAAAGCTTCCTCTTTGACCACCTCTTGAGCCTGTTTTTTGGTTCCCACGAACAGAAAACTTTGACCTTCAGCTACCACCTCTTTTACCTTCTGGCCGGCTATCTCCAGGCACTGGAGGGTCTTTTGCAGATCGATGATGTAGATGCCGCTTCGGGCGGTGAAGATGAACTTTTTCATTTTGGGGTTCCATCGTTTGGTCTGATGCCCGAAATGAACCCCCGCTTCTAATAGATCCTTGATGGTAATATCCATGGATAGTTCCTTTTGGTTTTTGGCCTCCACCGGCGTCTACTCCTCAAGCGCCACTGAATATTTTAAGTGGACCCGCCTGCGAATCAGCCGATGTGTGGATTTTATGGTTTCGTTTTATCTCTTGGAATACTGGAATCTTTTTCGGGCTTTTATCTGTCCGTATTTCTTTCTCTCCACCATCCGGGGATCTCTGGTGAAAAGCTCTGCTTTTTTTAGAACTTTCCTGAACCCCTCGTTCATTTTTACCAAAGCTCTGGCTACGGCTAATCTGATGGCGCCAGCCTGACCAGATAAGCCGCCACCCCGGGCGGAGCAAACGATGTCCACCTTTCCCAGCATGCCGGTTATCTCCAAAGGTTTTTCCACATGCACCGTCAGGCTGTCCTTGGATAGATACTGGCGCATCGGTCTTCCATTCACCAGCATCTTACCTCCCCCCGCCATCAATCTGACAGTAGCCACTGCTGTTTTTCTTTTTCCGGTCGCTTGATAAACAACGGTTGCCAACTTATCCTCCTGTGACTTAATTTTTAAATTCAGCTTGATTTTTAAATCTCTAAAGGCTCTGGCTTTTGAGCCTGATGAGGATGTTTATCTCCCCTATATATGAAAAGCTTGGAGAGCATCTTTCTTCCCAGCTTATTTTTGGGAAGCATCCCCCACACCGCATGGGTGAAAAGCTCCTCCGGCTTTTCCTTCAGATATTTGGAAAAGACCACCGACTTCAATCCGCCGGGATAGCCGCTGTATCGATAATAAGTCTTGGTTTCCTGCTTTTTGCCGGAAAGGATCACCTTATCCGCATTTATGACTATGACATAATCTCCTACATCCAGATGAGGAGTGAAATGGGGTTTACCCTTCCCCATAAGAAGGCTGGCTACCTTGGTGCTCAGTCTTCCCAGAATCTGGTTCTTGGCATCGATTGCAAACCACTTTCTTTCTATCTCTGAAATGCTCGGCGTATAAGTTTTCATTTGGCTCTCCTTCTACAAATCTGTAAATATAAGGCTAAAATCCCATCTGTCAAGCAAAAACACCTGGTGGACCTATCGCACTTCTAATCAGAAGATGAGGAACTAGTATCCAGAATAGTGGGGAGGCTATCTTTTTCCATGGTCTCCAGCATATATCTTGCGTCATCAGCCAGATCACAGTCCGGATATTTCTCAATCACCTTTCGGTAATTTTCCCTTGCCTTCTCATGGTCTTTTAAGTTTTCCGAGTAAACGAAACCCATCAGAAACTGTGCCTTGTAAACACGCGGACTGTCGGGATAAACTTTCAGAAGCTCCTCATAGGTCTTTATGGCAGACTGAAAGTCCCCTTTTTCTGAAAACTCCTGTGCCTCCGTATAAAGGTCCTGTTCGGTTTTTTTGTTTTTGGAGCCTGACGAGCAGGAAAAGATCAAACCTCCGATAATCAGAATCAACATGACGCTTGTTATGTTTTTCAATTTTCGGAACCTCCTTTTGAAGAAAGCTAAAAAAGTTAATTATTTCTCTTGAAACAATATACTCTTCTTTTTATTCTGAATTCATTTGTGGAGAATTTGTCTGGTCTTTCCAGGGTGACCGAGAACTCCAATTGTGTCATTCTGAACGGAGCGAAGCAGAGTGAAGAATCTTGGTTTTATTCGGGTTGGGAAGCGAGATTCTTCGTCCCGCCTCCGGCGGGACGAAGAATGACAATTCTCAGTCATCCTGTTTCCACATGACTTAATCTTTTTTAATAAACACTATCTTATCGTCCTTCATATCGATCTTTATTTTATCCTTGGGCTTGAAGTTCCCTTTCAGAATTTCATTGCCTAAAGGCTGAGTGATCAGTTTCTGTATCATCCTTTTCGGAGGTCTGGCGCCGAAGGCTGGATCAAATCCCACCTTTGCCAGATAATCTTTTGCCTTATCAATCAAGCTTGCACTTATATCCTGCTCGGCTAATCTTTGGTCCACCTCCCTAAACTGCAAATCGACGATATCTTTTATGTTCTCAGAATATAATGAACGAAACTCAATCATTTCGTCTATACGATTCAAAAACTCAGGTCTTAGAGATTTTCTCAAAAGATTTAGAACCTCTGATCTCATTTGGTGATATATTTGATCCTCATTTTCTGGGGTTATGGCTTGGGACATCTCCGCTATTAAGGATGTTCCTTGCAGAGCATCTTGCGAGCGTTCGGTGAATTTGTCTAATTTAACCATATACAATCATTAAAAAAGGAAGATGGAAAAAGGAAAATATAAAATGCAATTAAAAAATCAAAATTCAGTCCCCTGTCATTCTGAGCGTAGCGAAGAATCTAAAGAGACCTTTCGCTTCGCTCAGGGTGACAATACTTTTTCATCAAACTTACCCCCTGAATCCCCCTCTCCTTGTTTAAGGAGAGGGGGATCAAAGGGGGAGAGGTGTTCGAAAATTAAAAATTCAAAATTACAATTTAAAATTTAAAAATATGGTTTTGAAAATTTTGAATTTTGCTTTGTAATTTTGAACTTTGCTCTTTGAATTTTGAATTATTTCTTCTTTCTCATCTCCTCTTGAATCAACTTTAAATTCTCTCTAACCGTTTTCGCCTCAACTGCCCCGATTTCTTCCAGTATCTTCAAACTCTTCTTATAATACTCAATGGCCTGATCATACTTGCCCCAGGCTTTATGTACCAATCCAATATTGTTCAGGGTCACCCCTTCTCCTTTTCGATCCCCCACCTCTTCTGTTATCTTCAGACTCTTCTCATAATACTCAATGGCCTGATCATACTTGCCCCAGGCATGATATACTGCAGCAATATTGTTCAAGGTCACTCCTTCTCCTTGTCGATCCCCCACCTCTTCTTTTATCTTCAAACTCTTTTTATAATACTCAATGGCCTGATCATACTTGCCCCAGGCATCATATACCATCCCAATATTGTTCAGGGTCACCCCTTCTCCTTGTCGATCCCCTGTTTTTTGGCATATCTTCAAGTCTTTCTTATAATACTCAATGGCCTGATCATACTTGCCCCAGGCTTCATATACCATCCCAATATTGTTCAGGGTCACCCCTTCTTCTTTTCGATCCCCCACCTCTTCTCTTATCTTCAAGCTCCTTTCATGATATTTAATAGCGGCGTCATACCTCCCCCAGGCTTGGTATACGAGCCCCAAATAGTCCAACAGATGCCCAAGCTTGCTTTGATCCTTCAGGTGCTCTGACGCCTCCAGTGCATTCTCAAAGTGTCTTTTCGCGATTTCGTAGGCGCTAATCCAGTAATGATATTGACCTAGATCATAGTTTTGGTCAAACGAGGTCTGGTAATCTTCAGTGAAGGGCAGAAGCTGTGCGTAGACAGTTTGGGTGGTCGTTAACGGAGGAGCGGTGATCTGCCTTTTATATTTCTTTTTTAAGTAATTGATGATCTGAAGAGCGGAGTCTTTCTTTATGGCGTCATCCGTATTGTTGAAGACATATTCTTTGATCAACTCGTGACTGAACCAGCAAACACGTTCAAATCTTCGGAAGATATTTTTTGATTCTAACTTGCCCAAAAGTTCTTCACATTCGAAATTTCTAATTCCCATTATTCCAGCATAATCCTCAAGTCCTCCTTTGAGGGGGAGAGGTAGAAGAGAAAGGATGGTGGCAAGCTTTTTTGCTTCGCTTCCTGTGGCGTTCAAGTTGTCGCCGTAATAGCCATACAGAGATAATTTTTCCTCATCGATCACCGAAATATCAAAATCCGTGGAATTTATCCATTGGATAATCATTAAAGGTCTTCCGTCAGACAATCTTCTTACTTTTTCCACCTCATCCGGGGTCTTGTAAACCCCTCTCATCTCTTCGATCAGTCTTCTTATTTCGAGATTGGTTAAGCCTTCCAACTCGACTGGCTTGGTTTTGAAGAACATAAGGTCAGCTCTGTGTTGGTTCAGGAACTCCACACCTTCCTTGACCTCGTGATTCAGAGCAAAAAGCAAGTAGAATTTGTCGGGGAGATTTCTGGCAATGGATTTTAGGAATTCCTGGAAGACCTCAGAAGTATTTTCCACCTGATCGAATATCAGAACGAACTTGTGACCGTTCGGGCTTTGCTCGGAAATCTGCCTTAGCAGCCCAAGATAAATGTTTATAACTGCGGGCTTGTTTTCAACCAGAAGCTTGTCCAGCGTGGATTTGCTATACCATACCGAAGAGGCATCCTTAAGTATCCGTTCCAACTCGGAAGATGTCTTTCCTATCTCCACTTTTTCTTTTAGGTTTTTCAATATCGAGCTCAACCCATCTTTGGCCACAGCGGCGCCGATGCCTTTTGTTTTCTTCCAAACGTCCTCGGCAAAGATATTCTTGAGCCATTTCAGTTTGGTCTTGGCTGGTGTCCTCCGGGTGATGCTTTCAAGAACCTCAAACAGCGCCACCAGAAAAGGATTGACAGGGTCTTCAAGTTTGCTTTCCACGCGGTAGCTTCCACAATGAATCAACTTATCATGGCTGAGAAGCTCTTTGATCCTGATAGTTAGTTCGGTCTTACCCATTCCAGTTAGGCCGGAGATGAGCATGTTGGCTTTAGACTCTTTCTTGATGAGGTTCTTTATTGTCCTAATCTCTTCTTCTCTGCCAACAAAAACATTCTTTTTAGCCGTTTTTTTCGCCATAGTCACATTCTCTTCGGACAGGGACCCCGCCATGGCGGGATTTCGCAAGCTCAACAAACCCTGTCCCTACGTTTATCCAAGCGTAGGGACAGCCCTTGTGGCTGTCCAAAATCCTTTGACGCCAAGGCGTGAAGCCTCGGCTACGCGGTTATTAGCTTGGTGACGGGATAAATTCCCGTCACTATGGGAGAAAATAAATACACCTCATAGAACAGGGCATTTAGCCCTGCGAATAGGGTTTTTCAACAGTGTTTAAAGGTGAACACTCCAAATGTTTTAAGTTCACTCTGATTCATCTTTGAAAAGCGAATCCCAACTCTTTTTTTTAGCCTCTTTGGGGTCTAATTTTTGATCCTTTCGGAAAAATGCCCGTCTGGGACGGAAATAATCACAGAAGTTGCCCCTCTCTTTGTATCTTACCCACTCCGCCTGTGGTTCCTTGCATTGATGATAAGCTTCCTTGTCGTAGAACTCGCAATTATAACAGCAACGTAAGTCAGAGTCGCAATGAGGGCAGGTATCCTTCCGATGAATCTTTTCAGGCGTCTCCACGTTTTGACCACATTTCCAGCAACGCATAGAATCTGCCTCCTTACTCCTGTAATTTTAGAAACTCCTTTTTCCCTATCATGTAATAAAACCCATTTTTTCGAGTTGACCAGCCGACAAGTTCGACTTCCGTTTCTTCCTTTAGTTTTAATTCTTCTCTTATCGTACAACTCGAATCTCCCAAGAATTCCAAAATAACTACTTCTTGATAATTATCGGGGTACTTTTTTACGAATCCAAGGTAGTTGTCATTATCGGACCAGACTAAGTTATATTTGTATTCCCCTTCTGTCATTGAATCTGAATACTGAAAAAGGTTAGTTCTACTATTCAATACACCGATCCAGCTTTTGGAATTCATATTAATCCAATAGGCGGTTCTTTTCTTGTCAGGGGAGCTGGAAAAATGCCCAATACCACCGAAGATTTTTCCTACAATTTCATCTTCGTCACCATTATACCACTTCATTGCAGGATCAAGAAATGGTTCAAGTCTGGTTGAAAGGAAGAAAAGGTCTGGACGCACATTCGAATAGTAAATCTCGAACTTATACTTATCGGGATCGCTCAGCGAAAGTAGGGAATCTAAGCATATCTTCGAACCTTTCTTCAATTTTCCAGAATAATCGGTTATTGTAAAACAGTTACTTTCGTCGATTCTCTCTAATTTCCAATCGTCGATTCTCAGTATTAACCTCCGACTGTCAAGATCGAAAAGGTCTGTAGTTTCCCATCCTAAACCAGCCGCTACCTCACTAAACAAGATATAGTTATGTCCGTCCTTCTTTATCCAGTGCACATTCTTAACACTTTCACCCATTTTTCGAAGAAAAGTTCTCTCACTACCATCGGGTCTGCAATAAAATAAGTCCTTTCCCGACGACTCAAAACCTATCCAGTTACCAGTAGTATAGAACACATATTTAGAGTCTGGCGAGACAATCACCACATTAGGTGCACCGCCTTCATGTACTTTGACGATTTCTACTTTCTTACCGTCTGGGAATAAGACATAATATCTCCAATTTTCTCTAACAATTTTGAGATCTTGCGGTTTTGATCTTGAAGCAGTGAAAAATACAAGGATCGTGGTTACAAAGACAATTATATCGAGGATTTGTTTTGACACAGAACTTACCCAAATTTATTTGCCATTTTCCTTATGACTCAAATACGCTCGAATAAACTGATCGATCTCACCATCCATTACCGCCTGCAGGTTTCCCGTCTCCGCGTTGGTGCGATGATCTTTGACCATGTTGTATGGGTGAAACACATATGATCTGATCTGGCTCCCCCATTCGATCTTCTTCTTCTGGCTTTCCAGTTTCTCCTGTTTTTTTTCCTCTGCTTCCTTATAATATTGGTATAGTCGGGCTTTCAGGACCTTCAGGGCATTATCTTTATTCCTAAACTGAGAGCGCTCAGACTGACATTGAACCACAATTCCGGTGGGCATGTGAGTAATCCGGACCGCAGAGGAGACCTTATTCACATGCTGTCCCCCAGCACCGGATGCACGGAAGGTCTCCACTCGTAGATCATCATCGTTTATCTCCACGGTGATATTGTCCTCAATCTCCGGATAGACGAACACCGAGGCAAAGGAGGTGTGTCTTCTTTTGTTGGCGTCAAAAGGAGAGATGCGCACCAGACGATGAACCCCACTTTCGCCTTTCAGATACCCGTAGGCATACTCTCCGCTTATCTCCAGCGTGGCGCTTTTTATCCCGGCCTCTTCGCCTGCCAGAAAATCAATAGTCTCGTATTTGAATCCCTTTCTCTCTACCCATCTGGCATACATGCGCAGAAGCATCTGCGCCCAGTCCTGGGACTCTGTTCCTCCTGCTCCTGAATGAATGGCAAGTATGGCGTTTTTGGCATCATCCTCGCCTGAGAGAACTGTCTGGAACTCAAAATCGTCGAGCTCCTTTTTCAACTCATTCAGGATTGCATTTACTTCCTCTTGTGCCTGAGCGTCCTTTTCCTCCTCGGCTAAATTTTTCAGAAGGATAGCATCCTCAGTTTTTTGGGAAAGCCCTTGCCATTTTTGGAACCACTTTTTCAGTTCGCTGATCTCTTTCAGGACGATTTGGGCCTTTTGGTTGTCGTTCCAAAAGTCGGGCTGCAAGGAAAGCTTCTCCATCTCCTTGATCTTTTTCTCCTTTCCCTCCAGATCAAAGATACTCCCTTAACTTTGCCAATCTTCCCTTGATATTATCGATAGTTATATCAATCTCCGTAGCCATAATTTCCTCCTTGTTATGCGAATAAAAGTTTGTTTTCTGTCTTCAAGGCGACTTTTTAATATAATCTTGGTTTTGTCAAAGTCAAACTTTTTATAAGAGGAGCATACATTCTATGATGTGGTATGATCGATTTCGCCGAAGAGGATGATTAGCTATTTTTGTCCTTTTCTCAAAAGGGAAATAATTCAATTCTTTAAGCTCTCTTAAATGAAACTACGTCAATTCTTAAGCAAAATTTAATCCAGTTTCCATGAAAGTTCTGCTTAAAACGTAATGGTGCCATTTATGGTGTCCGTTTTGCGTTTGCTGGATCCATGAGATCGGGGACAAGTCCTTCGGGGTGAATCCCCTCAGGATGGACTTCGACAATACAATATTGATCCATCTTTTTTAATTGACAACCCTATATGATCATCATATTTTGCGTTCAACTTAAAAAGATAAAAGGAGGTTTGATTTGTCTAAGTCTGAGAAACATAGGAAAGGGAATAAGATATTCTGGGGAATAGTCCTGATATTGATCGGAGCGCTGATTTTGCTTCATAACTTGGGTTATCTGGGATATGATATCATACGTTTCTGGCCCGTGCTTGTGATCCTCTGGGGCATTAAGAAACTGATCGAATGAATATCCTTAGAAAGCAGGTGTAGCCCCGCCTTTGGCGGGGCACTGAGGCATGAAGCCTCGTCTACGCGCTTTCAAAAATTGAAAATGCAAAAAGAAAAATTCAAAGATGTAAATAAAAATTCAAAATTATTCCTGGATCTTGTCTCTTTGTCTCTTGTTAATTTTCAATTTTGGATTGCAATTTTACATTTAACTCTTTGATTTTTGAATTTCCTTTAGTCGCGTAGCCAAGCCGTAAAGGCCTGCTTACGCTAAACCTGGACGAAGCGCAACATTCTTGTTTAAAAAAAGCAACTTTTAATCGGTTATGAAAAACGATACTGGACAACAGGCCTTGAAGATGTTTGTCTTCCTCTCGGAGATTTTGAACCGAAGGGTGATCAATTCTGAGGGGAAGATCATCGGCAAGGTGGTGGATTTGAGGGCTAAACTGGGGGAGCTTTTTCCTCCGGTGGTCTCGGTTCGCGTCCTACAAAAAGGAAGCAAAAAGCTTATCTCGTTTCCCTGGCATGCCGTAGAGAGCATCAACGGAAATGTAATCAGATTGAAGCAGGATGCAAAAAGCAGGGTGGTGGATCTGAAGATAGAAGAGAGAGAGATACTTTTAAAAGATGAGATCGTAGACAAGCAGGTGGTGGACACCCATGGTGCTAAGGTGGAGAGGGTGAATGATCTTCATCTATTGCTGGCTGGGGGACAGCTCAGGGTGGTGCATGTGGATTTCGGCATAAGAGGGATATTCCGTCGTCTGGGATGGATTAGGTATGTGGATGCATTAACCAACTGGCTTTTTGCCTATCAGATCCCCAACAAGCTTCTATCCTGGAAATATATTCAGCCCCTGTCGCATGACCCCCAAAAGAAAGCTTTGAAGCTCAATGTAACACACCGTAAACTCTCCGAAATTCATCCTTCCGATTTGGCAGACATCCTGGAAGAATTGGATCGACACGAACGATCTTATGTGTTCGGAGCCTTGGATGTGGAGACCCAGGCAGATGCACTGGAGGAGACAGACGATCAGACCAGAATCTCTTTAATTGAGGAGTTATCTGAGGAGCGGGCTTCAGACATATTAGAGGAGATGGAACCGGATGAAGCAGTCGATCTGCTTCAGGATCTATCGCACGAAAAAAAGCAGGAGTTGATCAAGGCTTTAGAAGAGGATAAAAGAGAGGAGTTAGAGGAGCTTTTAAAATTTGAGGAGGAAACTGCTGGGGGCATAATGACGCCTGATTTCATTTCCTGTTTGCAGACGGATAGCGTGGAAAGAGTTATGGGAATCTTCAAGCAATCAGATAATCCTTTGGATAATATTTCATACATCTATGTAACGGACGAACAGGAAAAGTTGCTTGGAGTGGTGACTCTGCGGGAGTTGATTTTGAATCCACCGGCGGCGAAAGTTAGCAGTTTTATGAACCGGGATATTATCAAATTGAAAGTCGAAGATTCAGTCAAGCAAGTGGCTGAAACCTTTAAGAAGTATAAATTTTTGACCATCCCGGTGGTGGATGGGCAAGATCGGATGAAAGGAATAATAACCTTGAGGGATGGAGTGGAGGCGATCTTCCCGGAATTTGGAGAATAAAGAGAGCGTAGATTTCAGACACCAGATATCAGACACCAGACGGCAGACGCCAGATTTCAGATTAATCCTTTATCTGCTTACTGCAATCTGTTATCTGCCTACTGGAGTCTGTTATCTGCATAATGTTATCTGTTTACCTTTTCCCTTATGACTAAAAGTCTGTTATCAAAATCTCGATGGAGAAATGCACTTATCCTTCTGGCGGTGATAGGTCCTGGAATAATCACCTCTAACGTGGATAACGATGCTGGCGGAATCGCCACCTACTCCATTGCCGGTGCTCATTTTGGCTATTCTCTGATCTGGTCGCTTATTCCCATCACGTTAGCGCTTATCATAATCCAGGAGATGAGCGCTCGCATGGGGGTGGTTACGGGCAAAGGTCTGTCCGATCTGATAAGGGAACATTTCGGGGTAAAGATAACCTTCTATCTCCTGACGGCTTTAATATTCACCAATTTCGGAAACACCATAGCGGAGTTTGCCGGAATAGCCGCCAGCTTAGAGATATTTCACGTCTCCAAATACATTTCCGTGCCCCTGGGTGCTCTCTTCGTCTGGATGCTGGTGGTGAAAGGGACTTACAAATCAGTGGAGAAAGTTTTTCTGGGGGCTTGTCTTTTTTACCTCACCTACATTGTATCCGGTTTTTTAGCCAAACCGGATTGGAATGCAGTGAAAGACAGCATATTGACTCCCGAGTTAGAGTTTTCCGCGGGGAGCTTTGGCATGTTGATTGGATTGATCGGGACCACCATCGCTCCCTGGATGCAGTTTTATCTGCAGTCCGCGGTGGTGGAGAAAAACATCAAGTTGAAGAATTATAAATACTCCAGGGCGGATGTTATCTCCGGAAGTTTCATGGTAAACCTGGTGGCTCTTTTTATAATTGTGGCTTGTGCTACCACTCTTTCCAAAGCAGGAATCAGAATCGAAACGGCAAAGGATGCGGCTTTGGCATTAGCACCTTTAGCGGGAAAGTATTGTTCCTATCTTTTTGCATTCGGTCTTTTGAATGCGTCACTTTTTGCCGCTTCCATATTACCACTCTCTACTGCTTATGTGGTCTGTGAAGGAATGGGATGGGAGCAAGGGGTGGATAGGAAATTCTCCGAAGCACCACAGTTTTATACCCTATACTCTCTTTTGATATTTTTGGGAGCAGGGGTGGTGCTCTGGCCCAATCTACCACTTATCCCCATCATGTTCATCTCTCAGGTGGTAAACGGCATAGTTCTTCCCGTAATTCTCATCTTCATATTGATACTTATCAACAACAAAAAGATCATGGGGTCATATACCAACGGTAGAGGCTTTAATATCTTAGCCTGGCTGACCGTGGTGATTCTGATCGCTCTCAGTGTTATGCTTCTGCTGTTGATGTTTGGGATAGTCTAAATTATACCAGACTGCTGGCAAATCAAAAAATTTAAAATGCAAAAAGAAAAATTCAAAAATACAATTGAAAATCCAAAGTTACCTCTCATTCCACATGATTGTTACCTGCGAATTTTCAATTTTGAATTGCAATTTTGCTTTTTGCTCTTTGATTTTTGAATTTTCTTTCAACAAAGTTTATTTCTTGACAGCACTTTGGTTTCCCCGTAAATTGAATTCGTCAAAGCGTTCATCTTTAAGGAGAAGAGATGGCTTCTTTCCCCACTACGAGATTTTTAGCGAACATAAGATTAAGATACGTGGTCATCATCACCCTGCTTTTGGCTTTCATCTTCTTTTTAATCGCGCTTTTTGGTATCCAAAAGAGCAAATCCAACATGTTGAGGGTGATGGAAAAACAAGGGATGGCTTTGTTGGAAAGCTTGATTCTGGCAAGCCAGAATACGGTCCGGGCAAATGCTTTAGTGGAGGAGCTGGTAGGGGAGAGGCTTCGGGACATCGCAAATTTAGTTAATCAAATGGAAAAAGATGGAAAGGTGAGAAACTCGAAATTAGAGAACATGGTAAAAAAAAGTAATCTCTTGCGGATTGATATTCTGGATCAGGGTATGAATCTGAAATATAGCAGTCATCCCTCAGATAAAGGAATCTATCAGGATTCAACCACTTCGGTGATTCCTTCTGTAAGAAGCATCCTGGAGGGGGAAGAGGAAGAGGTGGTTTTTGGGATCGAAGCTAAATCTCTTTTAGCGGAAAAAAGCTACGCCGCCGCAGTGAAAAGGTCAAAAGAAGCAGGTGCTGTGGTGGTGGTCGCCTCCGCCTCCTACTTGGAGAGCTTCAAAAAAGAGATCGGAATCGGTTATCTGATTCAGAAGATTAGCCAGCAAAGCGGAGTCGATTATATCGTTTTACAATCGAGGGAAGGGATAGTGTTGGCATCCAAGAAAGTGGAACGGATGTTGAAAATTGAAGAAGACCCTTTTATTCAAAGCGCTCTGACAGAGGAGTTGGCTAAAAGCAGAATCACCACCTTTGAAGAAGAGGATGTCCTGGAAGTGGTGAAGCCGTTTAAGTCCGAAGATATACCTTCAGGGATTTTCAGAATCGGGCTTTCTCTGAAAGGGTATAAGAAAGTCGCTTCCAGCTATCAAAAACAGATGATCTTATTCTCCATTATTTTGTTTTTTCTAGGGCTTTTGACAACCGGAATCGTGATCATCAATCAAAACTACTCTATTTTAGATAGATCATATAAGGAGATTAAGACCCTTACCGGAAACGTACTTGAAGCCATGCACAGCGCGGTGGTGGCGGTGGATGAGGAGGGTAAAATCGTCATGCTGAATCGTTTGGCTGAGGATCTGTTCGGGATAAGCAAAGATCATGCTATCAATCAGGATTATAATTCCATTTTCCCGGATGATCCCTGTCTGCTGAAACAAACTCTTGAAAAGAAGAGAACCACCAGGGATGTTGAGACCGAATTTCGCACACTTTCCGGCGAGGATAAGGTTTTGATAATCGGAACCTCCTGCCTTTTCGATGAGGAGAAAAAATTCAAAGGGGCGGTGGCGGTGATTCACGATATCACCGAGTTAAAACAATATGAGGAGGAGGCAAAGAGAGCAGAAAGACTTTCGGCTCTAGGAAACTTAGCCGCAGGCGTTGCCCATGAGATAAGAAATCCTTTAAATGCTATCTCCATCACCGCCCAAAGACTGAAGTCAGAGTTCGTTCCTCAAAAGGATCAGGAGGAGTATGCATCCTTCATTCGGATTATCTTAGACGAGATTAAAAGATTGGACAATATTATAAATCAGTTTTTGAGCTTAGCCAAAGCGCAAAAGCTGAATTTAGTCCCTACTGATATGAGCAAGTTTTTGAATGAGGTTGTGGACCTGGCGAAAATTGAGGCGGATCAAAAGAACATTCAACTCACCAGGGAGATTGAGAGCCTTCCACAAATTAAAATCGATCCAGAGGAGTTGAAGAAAGCTCTTTTGAACATAATACTGAATGGAATTCAGGCAACGCCTTCAAGTTATGAATTAAGTGTTCGGTCTTATCTGGATGATTTACAAAGGAATATAGTAATAGAAATTAAAGATTCAGGAGGTGGAATTCCTAAACAGGAGCTTTCCAAGATTTTCCAACCCTACTTTTCCACCAAAGAGAAAGGAACCGGATTGGGACTTTCTATAGCTTATCGAATTATCTCCGATCATAAGGGTAAAATCGAAGTGAAAAGTGAGGTGGGAAAAGAAACCATTTTCACCGTAAAATTGCCTATCACATGGAACACAACAGGGTAACTTACGTTTAACAAACTATGGGATGAGTTATGGCACTTTATCGAATTTTGATAGTGGATGACGATGAACATCAGAGAGAACAATTATCTGGCTTTTTGAAAAAGCAGGGTTTTAGCGTGACAACTGCTGAATCGGGTCTAGAGGCGATAAATCTTTGTCAAGACAAACATTTCGAGGTGGCTCTGATCGATCTAAAGATGCCCGGAATGGATGGAATTGAACTTTTAAAGAAGCTGAAAGAGTCAAACCCGGAAATTCAGGTGATTATGATCACCGCGCACGGCTCGGTGGACACTGCAGTTGAAGCTATGAAACTGGGAGCATATCACTATGTAAATAAGCCAATTAACCTTGATGAGTTGAAACTAAACATTAACAAAGCCCTAGAAAGCTATCATCTTGTGTCGGAGAACAAATATTTAAAGGAGCAACTGGAAGAAAAATATAAGGATGTTCAGATAATCGGGAATAGCAAGGCAATAAAAGAGGTGCTAAGCACGGTTTCCCGGGTGGCAAAAACGAAATCGACTGTTTTGATAAGAGGCGACAGCGGGACAGGAAAAGAGCTCGTAGCAAGGGCAATTCATGCTTTAAGTGATCAAGCAGACCAAAGATTTATTCCCATCTCCTGTGCGGCTTTGCCGGAGACTCTCTTTGAGTCGGAGCTATTCGGACATGAAAGAGGCGCCTTTACCGGAGCAATCAAGAAGAGAGAAGGTAGATTTGAACTGGCTGATGGGGGAACTCTGTTTTTGGATGAGGTGGGGGATATTCCCCTAGAGACCCAGGTTAAACTCCTTAGGGTGATTGAGTCGCAGGAATTTGAAAGATTAGGCGGTAAGGAAACTTTAAAAGTGGATGTGCGCATTATCTCTGCCACCAATCAAGACCTGGAGAAGAAGATCAAAGAGAGGAGTTTCAGGGAGGATCTGTATTATCGGCTGAATGTGATTTCCGTATTCATTCCCCCTTTGCGAGAAAGAAAAGGAGATATTTTGCTTTTAGTGGATCACTTCATCAAGAAAGCCAATCAAAAATGTGGCAGATCAATTAAAGGGATTACTCCAGAGGTCAAGGACTTAATTTTAAATTATGATTGGCCTGGAAACGTGCGGGAGCTGGAGAACGTGATCGAGAGGGGAGTAGTTCTTTCCAGGACAGAGGTGATAGACAAAACAGACCTGCCGTATTTTGGATTGGTGTCGGATAAATCTCTTAAGCATCTTCCATCCGCATCACTTTCTCTTAAAGATGTAGAAAAAGATCATATCTTGAGGGTTTTAAAAAAGACCAATTGGAACTTGAACAAGACCGCAGAGGTTTTGGGAATTCACCGAAATACACTTCGTTTGAAGATGAAAGAATATGGAATCGAGAAGGTCAACGGATTAAACTGATGAAATGGTCAACAGATTAAGCGGATTGTGTCTCTTGCTTCTCGTTGGCATTCGGTGGCTGGCAGACTTCACCTGTCCTATGATGGTTCGGCTCAACCGGGTCCCTGCTGAGGGGAAATGAATCGAGGCTGAAGAACAGCCGACAGTGCGAACTGCCTATGCATTATGATATTTGACGTTTTGCAGAGAATGGAATTATGAGAAACAAGATCAGAATATGCTATTATAACCTCTTTTCTCGTTTTTACGACGCTTTCGTTGCCTTACACTCCGGTGACCCCGGTGGAAGATTGAGGGATCATCTGGCCGGAAAGGTTGGGTTAAAAAGCGCTGATGCGGTCTTAGACATATGTACCGGCACGGGAGCTATGTTGTCGAGTCTGCGCAAACGTATAGATGAGGAAGGGATGGTGGTTGGTCTTGATTTCTCAAGAGGAATGTTAAGGGCAGCCAGATCCAAACTTGCCTCCTATCCGAATATCTTCTTGATCGAGGCGGACGTTTCCAACCTTCCTTTTAAGAATGACGTCTTCTCCGGCGTTACCTGCTCACATGCCTTCTATGAACTGAAAGGAGATGCTTCAGTCAAATGTTTGCGTGAGATACATCGGGTACTCAGGAAGGGGAAGCATTTTTTGATGATGGAACATGAGGTTCCAGAGAATAGATTTGTTAGGATGCTTTTTTATGTCAGGATATTCTTTATGGGTCGGAAGAAAGCCCTGGAGATTCTAAAAGAAGGGGAGAAGATATTCAGAAATAATTTTGGCCGGGTGGAAAAGTCAAAGACAGAAGACAGCAAGTCGAAAATCGTAGTCTGCGAAAAGGGGCGATAGCGCATTGACTTCCGCTGGCGCAACGGAGATCCTTCGGGCGGGAGATGAACGGGTCAACAGATTAAACGGATGAGACTGATGAATTGATGTCCCCTCTCCCCTTGGGGGAGACGAAGACCCGTCTGGGAGGGATGGGGTGAGGGGGAAAGTAATGGTCAACGGATTAAACGGATGAAGCGGATTAAGTGTCCGTGTAATTCTGGTTAATCAAACTCAGGAGGAGAAGCTATGGAGAAGATGATTGCTTTTTGCGGGCTGGTTTGTACCGAATGTCCGGCATTCATTGCCACACAGAAAGATGATGAAGAAGAAAGAAGAAAAGTGGCTGAAATGTGGTCCAAAGAGTTTAAGATGGATTTGAAACCCGAAGACATCAACTGCGATGGGTGTTTAATTGACAGTGAAAACCTTTTCAGTCACTGCAAGGTTTGTCCAATACGGAAATGCGGAAAAGAGAAGAGAGTCGAAAATTGCGCCTATTGCGATGAATATGCGTGCGAAAAACTGACCAACTTTTTCAAAATGGCGCCCGAGGCAAAAACGACTCTTGATAAAGTAAGAAAGATTCTCTGATTTTTCCATCTGCAGAACGCCGTTTTCATTTGTTCCCGTTCTTGCTTATCACCAATGGTGTTTAGTTGGTAGGGCGGGCATCCTTGCCCGCCGAATTTATGCGGGGCTGGAAGCCCCGCCTACGAATCGAGGTTTCCGTAGGGACAGGGCTTGGCCCTGGTGCGAACCAGAACGAGGACAGCCACAAGGGCTGTCCCTACGTCTGAATACCTGGAGCGGGCGCCATGAATGGCGTCCCTATAATCCTCACAACTATAGGAGCTCGATTCCTCGAGTCCGAAATCGACTTTGATCTGGTTCGGAATGAATAATCCCCACCAGCAACATGATAACCCAAACTTATCTGCAGGTTATCTCTACGCATCCCTGTCTGCGGTCATGGCGTCGGTGTTAATTGTGTCTGGTAAATGGACGCTCTATGCAATCTCCCCTCTGGCACTAAGTGCCTTAGTTTTTCCTATAGGTTCGGTTGTCCTGGGGCTGACTATGATTCCCCGGAAGCGATGGAAGCGAATCTTTGCTCTTGACCTAAGAGCGTGGGTATGGACTCTTGCTTTTAGTGTGCTGGCTTTCGTGGCAATCTGGACTTACTGGATTGGACTCAAAATGATGGACCCCACGTTAGCCTCATTTCTGAACCGCTTCGAGACTCTGGTTACAATCTCTCTGGGCATTTTGATTTTGGGTGAACGTTTTACTAAAGGTGAGGGGGCGGGCGCGATTTTAGTGTTGTTCGGAATTGTATTGATGAAGTTCGCCTTTAGAGCGGAGTATTCTGTCGGATTTTGGGTGGTGTTGTTCAGTTCTGTCTGCTTTGGGACGGCAGAGTTTATTGCCAAGATCGCTGTTCGTTATGTCGAGCCTTTGACCATCAGCTTCTTACGGAACGTGGTGACCTCGATATTCTTTTGGATTGCAGTACTGATCGTAGGAACTTCCTTTGAAGGAGTTAGGTCGGTATGGTGGGGAGTTCTAATTATCGCCTTTGCCGGTCCAATACTAACCCGGCCGATTTATCTTTACGCCTTAAAACATATCGAAGTCTCCAAGGTCGCCCTGATTAACCAGAGCCAACCTGTTTTCGTGGCAATCCTGGCGCTTCTGGCTCTAAGCCAGACACCCGCCCCCCGTGAGATCATAGGCGGGCTATTTGTAATCGGTGGGTGCTTGTTTATTATCATAAGCCGCAGAAAACTTCGGCCCGGGAATGCCTTGAAGCCTCGGGAATAGCAATTGTGGAAGTTTTTGAAGAGGAGGAAAAAGTACTTGAGTTTTGAAAAGAAACGCCTTAGTGTAAAACAAAAGCAGATAAACTCACGAAAAGCGCTTGATTAGATGAACTGACGTTTCAGGAGGCGCGGTTTCGTGATGACAAAATTTTGTTGCGAAAGAAAGGAGGAACAAAGTGACCATCAAAGACGCTGTGGAGGCTCTGGAAAAAGCCAGAGATTCAACGGTCATATCCTATATAGCGACCGATGGTTTTATAGACATGTCGGACTGCCTTGCGCTGGACGATAACCTGTCGTCTCTGACGGATTCGGGCCAGAAAAAACTACCTAAGTTAGATCTCATACTACATAGTTCGGGGGGCATGCTTGAGGCTGCGTATAAATTTGTCAGGATCTGTCGACAATACTGTGATTCCTTCGCGGTCATTGTACCAGTATTCGCGAAGAGCGCAGCAAGCTTTATTTGTTTCGCAGCTGATGAGATCGTGATGACGACCGTGTCTGAGCTTGGCCCTGTTGACCCAATAATCCAACACCCGCAGAATCCTAATATTAGAGTACCTGCCAGATCGATCGCGGATTATCTTGAGTTCATAGCTGGTGTTGAAACTAAGGTGGCCTCTATTAATCCTGAGACCAGAAGGACACTGGATAGACAGTTGGACCCTTATTTGATTGGGAGTTACCAAAGCGCCATTACAGGCTCCAAAGAGATTATAAAAAGGCTGCTCGAAGAAAATACTGCTTTTGTATATAAAGAAAAAATACCGGAGGTGGTAAAGTTATTCACCGAAACGTATCGACTGCACACCTTTCCGATTGATCGAGATGAACTTGACAGAATCGGGTTTGGACCTATGGTAGTGAGACCCGAGCAGACACCTGGGCTTCTCGTTGCAATAAAACAGCTTTTAGGGATTTACCTTAATTTCATGCAGGTGAATGACTTCATCAAGCTGCAGGGAAATAGGTACAAGAACTGGCATGTGGGTCGCAAAAAGGCTCAAGTGTGAGGGAGGCACTATAAAATGCAAACTGAATCTTTGTTAGTTTTGGGTGCCCAGTCTCCACCATCTCCAGGATTTGAATCTATATTGCTCATTGCGGCCACAGTCGTGGGTTTCTTTTTTGGAGCTCTCCTTACATACCTTTTTGACTTGAAGAAGCTAAAAATAATTAGAAAGAAGGAATTTGATCTACACCAAGTTAATTCCCTTCTTGCACTGCTCAAAAGGCTGTTGATTGTGACGCGTGGAGAGCTACCAGCCGAGAAAGAAATAGCGAGTGATATACTTGATGAGTTTTACGCGGAAGCGGCACTGGTCGTTTCGCTGCCAAGTGCTATCACTTCGAAGCTCGACGAACTATACTCGAGGTGTTTAGCCTATAATGAATATCTTGATTTGTTACAAAACCGATCAGATACTACCTCGCTCGAGCAAGGTAATCTCAAACTTTCGGACAAGAGAGAAGAACAGAAACGGCACGAATTGGAAAACCTGGTGAAGGAGATTGTGGGCCAGATACGAGAGTCTTACGTAGTTTAGTAACTTTTGCGGGAAGAATCATGCGGGGCTGGTCATCCCATAGGCAGATCCCCCGCCTCTGGCGGGGGAGAGCCCCGCCTACGCGGGACTTGTGGATGATAACATCCACAAGGAGCAGAAAGTCACGTAGGGTCCCACCTCAGGCGGGACGAACTCAGGCACTTTTTCAAAAACCTCTTAGAACCAATCAAGTATCCCCATATAAAAAGATTTGCCATAGACTTTGTGAATATCGACATCTGTCAGGTTCTTCACCATCAATACGCTATTGTCTCCTTTTTGAACTCGATATCCTTTGGATTTATATATACCCAGAAGCCTTTCATCCGGAACCAAACGGTTAATCACCCCATTTATGGCAACCTGCTCTACCTCTTCAATAAGTTTTCCGTAAGTGGAATCATCCAGCGCCACCAAATCCTGAATCTTAACCACGTTTTGGCTCTCCGACACCAAAGCGTATCCCTTTTCCTTCTGGATCGATTTTCGTTCATCAAACCTTTTACGCTGGGCAAACATGGTGACAAAATCTTTTTGTCTGACTGCAAATCCGGTCTTGTCTTTCATAGACTTTTCGTAGATCTGATAAATCTTTTCGGGATCGAGGTTGATATGGGCATTTTTACCTTCTTGTTCTGTTTTATCCAAAACTTTGTAAACGCCCATGAATTGATTTACACCTTCGACTTCCGTATATCCTAATTTCTCGTAGAAGGCAAAAGCGATTATGGTACGAATGGTGCAGAGGAAGGAGAAGCGGTAATTCTGTGAGCGAAAATAGTCGTGAGCCGCCTCCATCAGAGTCGTGCAGATTCCCTGCCGTGCAAAATCGGGATTGGTCGCCACCGCCCAGATCCCCCCGATAATCTCCATCTCGCCTTCGACAGTTTTTGTGGGAATATCCATCACTCCCACGAAGCCTGCCAGCTGGCCATCCTTTACAGCACAGAATCCAACCGGACCATTCTTTAGCCTTGCGTCTGATCCTATCCTCTCTTCCATATCCTCAGGTGAGATGGGCCACCAGAAGGCAAGCTCCATCAACATCATGATGTCATCCTTCGGCTCTAATTCTCTGTAAGTTACTATCTCCATGATTAACTTCCTTTTTTGTGAAGTAGTTTCTCTTTGCTTCTTTTTAACGAAAAAGTGAGTAAAAACTAAAAGGGCTTGTTGAGAAACCCAAACTGGAGTGCCCATGTGGGCGGTTTTCCTCAGAGTTTAAGTGGTGAAGACATAAGAGCATCTGAATTTTCCGAATTTGGATTTTGGGGACAACAAATCGCGAAAGCAAGCTTTCGCACTCCAAAAACACTTTTTCAACAGTCCCTAAAATCAATTATCTTAAACTTTGCTGTGCTGAGATTTAACTCTAAACTCCCTTTTAGGTTTAAGGAGGGCAAAAAGAATTCAGCTTAATCTATCCCACCAGACTGAGCAATTTTCTGTAGTCTTTGGGATTTCCATGCTTGATTTTTCTATGTAAATTTAAGGTTTCTGGATCAGGCTCAATATCCAGGTATCTTTTCAGACCTTCTTCACATACCTTGAATTGCCGAATGGCGGCGGTGCGACTTCCCAAAAGAGCGTAGGAGAGCATTATCATGCGGTGCGCCTCCTCATCCGTGGGATCGGCTAAAAGCAAAGACTGAAGGTAACGGATACAGTTTTCATAATCAGCTTTTTCCCAGGCTGATTGAGCCAGCCTCCGGAACACGGCGTTATACTTTTCCCTGTATTCCTCCCGGGCTTCCTCCGCCCAGCGTTCATAAAAATCTTCTAACAGGTTGGAGGAATAAAGCTCTGCCGCCTTCTGGTATTCTGAGTCCACCAGATGAAACTTCTCCTCCTTCTGGAAGCGAAGGGCATTGTCCAGGCAGGACAAAAATTCACCAACATCAGACCATATCTTGCCTTCCCAGTTTAATCGATAGACCCCGGCCTGGAAAGTGAGATATTCTCCTTTTTCCTTCTCGATGGCTTTTCTGAGATGAGAAAGGGTTACGTGGAAGGTGTTGCCCAGACTTTGAGGATCAATTTCCGGCCAGATGGCATCTACCAGTTTGTCCCGGGTAACTCCAATCTTTTTTGTATCCTTCACCACCAGATAAGCTAAAATCTGCTTAGCTTTGACCGACCCCCACTCCTTTGCCAAAATCTCTTCGGTCTCATACGGTCGATATACCCTGAGCCTTCCAAAGCAGTAGATGCGTAGGTGATCCATATAGTCGCCGCTTATCCCCACCGGTGCCAAAGATTCCGGATATTCCTCAGCCTTTCTTTTTACCTTCATGTGGACGGTCTTCTGTTCGATTTCCTTTAAGATAGAACCTAATTCAGATTCCAGACGAATCTCCTTTATTCTCTCTTTTAATAAGATCAGTCTTTTTTCAAAATCAAGCCCGGTTAATATCTTTATAGCCTGGTTTAAGGTATCAATACTTCTTTGAAATAGAACCTCCTTTTTCTTGGGTTCTTCTGAGATCGCCATCTGTGCCAGACAGAGACCGAGGCTTTCCAGTGTTTGCGCTAACTGGAAAGGAGAGCCCAGCTCCTCAAAGAGGATTTTGCTCTCCTGTAACAGTTTTTCAGCGTTCTCCCAATCCTTAAGGGAGAGGTAGCATTTCCCCAAAGTTCTTCTCGCCATTCCCATGCTTAATTTGGAAGACTGCTTGGTGGCCAAATCCTGAGCTTCTTTAACCAAAGCAATGCCCTTTTCATGGTGGTTAAGTTTGAAATGGATCTCTCCAAGATTCGTTTGAATGATAGGCAAAACATCTTTGGCTCCTATCTTCTGGCAGATGGTAAAACTCCGGCTCATATAATCCAGCGCTTTGTCTGGTTGTCCCTGGGATAGAAAAGTTACCCCTAGGTTGTCGAGAGCCGATACCATTCCCCGCCGGTCCCCATATTGTTCTCTGATCTTTAAACTCTTCTCAAGAAAACCGAGCGCCTTCTCCCATTCCCCTCTGTCCTTATACAATACTCCCAGATTATTATAGATGATCCCTTTCCATGAGAGATTGCCCATTTCCTGAGCCAAATTTAATCCTTTATAGTAATAATCCTCAGCTTTGTCATACTGCCCCAGATTGAGATGAATCACTCCCAGATTGATCTTTAAAGCGGACAGCCTTGACTTATCCTGAACCTTCTGCTGTATTTCCAGACACCGATTAAAATGCTCAATGGCCTTCTCATATTTCCCCTGACTGTGAGCCACCCAACCAAGATTGTTGTAGCTCCGCTCTATCAGGGTTAGATGTTTTCTTTTCCGGGAAAGTTCGATCCCCTTCTTTGACCAGTGGATACACTTCTGGTGTTCCCCCTTCATAACATAAGTTAGACCCAGGGAATTACAGATGGTAATGTACTCGGTGAGCTCAGGCTCAGAGGAGGTGTCCTTCAACTTCTTTAAGGCACGTTCATAATAAGAGATAGCTTCAGTGTAATCACTTATGGAATGATAAACATAACCGATCTTTCGATACATCTGGGCTTCCTTGAGATGGTCTAAAAGTTTTTGGTCCTCTCCCAACTTCAAAGCCTCCTGGTAAGAACGTATGGCGGAATCCGATTTACCAACTCTGACCTGAACCTCACCCAGTAACTCAAAAAGTTTGAGTAATTTCGCATATTTCTCTTTGGAGACAGGGACATTTTTCAAAAGCTCCAGCGCTTGAAGAAAGTATTGTTCTGCTTTGCCTTCCGAGTATTGTTTTTGCATCTTCTGCCCTGCCTGAATCAAATAATTTATGCTTTTTTTCAAAGAGGTTCGATCTTTTTTTCCCCGACTGAAATGATAAGCCAAATCCTCCACCTTTTGAGATAGTTTAACCTTTCCTTTGTCCTTCTCCAGAATGGTTGCTACCTTTTGATGGGTCTTCTCTCTAAATTCCGGGTTAAGAGTCTGATAGATGTGAAGGCGCACTATATGATGGGTAAAACGATAAATTCCCTTTTCTTTTTCCTTATCTGAAATCTTACCAATCAGGTTTTTTACAATTAGATCCCCCACGATCCTTCTTAACTGGGTGGGGGAAATGGCCAAAAGTTTTTGCAAGGTTTGCAGATCGAATCTATCACCTATTACCGTGGTAAGCGACAGCACCTTTTGGGACAACTCATCCAGCCCCTTTAGTCTCCGTTCGATCACACTCTGGAGGGTGGCAGGCTCTAAGATCCTTTCTAAGTATTCCTCTTTGATCTCCCAGCGGGATTCCACCGGATCGAAAAAGAAAGCATCCTGCTCTATGCCTGACCTTAGGGTCTCGTTTATGAATAAAGGATTGCCTGCGGTATAATCAAGAAGCCACTTAAAGAAGTTTTCGGTCAATTTCTGATTAAAGAAGGCTTCCACCAGATTCTTCACCTCTTCTGGAGCCAGACTGGAAAGCTTCAGCCGATGAACTAACCTCTGATCTTCCAGATTGCCAATCCACCCTTCGGTGAAAGAGCCCGCTTGGGCGCCCCGGCTGGTGGCGATCACCAGGATAGGAGACTTCCTGAAATTGGTGCTCAGATATCTCAAAAGCTCCAGGGTGTCCGGCTCCAACCAGTGGAGGTCCTCAATGTCTAAGATCAGAGGATAACGATGGGAAAGCTTTGAAAAGAAAAGCAAAAGCGTGTCGTAAAATCTCTGCTTCTCCTCCTTGGGTGAAAGGGGAGGGGTGGTGACGCGGGAAATATCAAAGGGAATGTATTCCTCAATTTCGGGAACTATCTTTTCCAGAAGGGCTATGGTCAAATTATCTAAAAGAGGCGCCAAGTATCGGGTGTCGTAGTTGATAGAGGAGAAGAAGTTGCGAAGCATCTCGGAGAAAAGCCGGTAAGGTGAGATCTCCTTGTGATACCCGTGTCCCCGGATCACCATAGCTCCCCGGGATGTTATCCCATCCAGAAACTGTTCCACCAATCTGGTTTTTCCTATTCCGGTCTCCCCCTCGATCAAAACGAAACTTCCCCGGTTCTCCAGAATGGAATCAAAGAATCCTTCCAGAACTTTCAGCTCATTTTCCCTTCCCACGAAGGGTTCGCTCTTATTTTTGGAGAACTGTATATTCACAACTCACCTTTTTTTCTTGTGACGTTGTTCCTTATTCTGACCCTGTGCTACTTATAAGTAAAAATATATTGGAAAAAAATCAACAAAAATTTTTGCTTGCGATGCCAATTATGAATTATTCATTATTTTAAAAAATTGGACATGTTACATGAGTTTGAAGTAGTAGGGACAGTCCTTGTGTCTGTCCTCATTAAAGAGCTTGTCGAAAAACCACAAAAAGGTCATTTGTGTCATTCTGAACGAAGTGAAGAATCTAATAAATTCAACATGTTACAAATACGTATACACTCATACGAGTTTGAGATTCTTCCCCCGCCAAAGGCGGGGTCAGAATGACATTTCTCGACAGGCTCTAAGGTTAGGACAGGAATTCATCCCCAAGGACGAACTCTGTCCCTATCCTATGGATCCTGCGGACATAAAACTTTTCCACAAAATGACTCCACACTCCAGTGTTTCCTCTGATGTTTCCATAGTTTGGGCGAAGCAGAGTGTCTATCACAAGCCGATGAAAGAAAGTAATACAACCAAATCAAGATTTAAAGATCACTATTAGATCATTTTGCTTGACTTTTGGTATGTTTTTGGTTTCTTAATCTCAACTGAAAATTTAAAACTCAATAACCTTTATCTTTTAGAGTGTTATACATATGAGTGTGGTAACCAAATCTTTTTCCGTTAAGACCAAGGGGGATACTGATATCATAGACATCACCGCGCAGGTGGGTAATGCATTAAAAGAGACGCAGCTTTTGAATGGGATCTTAACGGTATTTGTGCCAGGTTCCACTGCAGGCATAACCACCACAGAATATGAGCCGGGATTGCTCAAGGATCTGCCAGCTCTGTTTGAAAAGCTGATCCCCAAGGGAGACGATTATCATCATAATCTCACCTGGGGAGATGGAAATGGTTACGCTCACGTGAGAGCGGCTTTGGTTAAATCCTTTTTCACCGTTCCTTTTGTGAATGGAGATTTGATCTTAGGCACCTGGCAACAGATCATTTTGATAGATTTCGATAATCGCCGAAGACAAAGACAGATCGTGGTGCAGATGATCGGAGAATAGTCTTCGTCTATCAAAATAGACTTCGAGCAAAAGCTTTCCCCTTAAGTCAGACTGAAAATTTCCCTCAAAAAGGAGATCGAAAAAGAGATGTCGTCATCCAATAAACTCAAATTTAAAACTCTGGAGTGGACGGACGATCACTTGAGAATTTTGGATCAGACCAGACTGCCTGAGGAGACAATATATCTGGACTATGACACTGTGGATGAGGTCGCCTCGGCAATAAGGGACTTGAAAGTTAGAGGGGCGCCAGCTATCGGTATTGCCGCCGCCTTCGGGGTGGTGGTTGGTATGCGCAAACAAAATTTTCAAGGTTGGGAAGAATATGAGGAGAGATTGAACCACGTTGTTTCCATCTTGGCTGGCACTCGTCCTACCGCGGTCAATCTCTTCTGGGCTTTGGAAAGAATGAGAATGATGGCAGAAAAAAATAAGAAAGAGAATCTCGAAAAGATAAGTCAGCTTCTCCTTAACGAAGCTATCTCGATTCACCAGGAAGACCAATTGATGTGTGAGAAAATTGGAGAGTTCGGGGCAGGTTTGTTAAAAGATGATGACACCGTTTTGACCCATTGTAATGCTGGAGCATTAGCCACCGGAGGAATCGGAACCGCTCTGGGAATCATCTACACCGCATCCTGGCAAGGGAAGAAAATCTCAGTCTTTGCTGATGAAACCCGACCAGTGCTTCAGGGGGCAAGACTAACTGTATGGGAGCTTCAACAGCAGGGGATAGATGTCACCCTCATCTGCGACAACACCGCCGCTTTTGTGATGAAAAACAAAAAGATAGATTGCGTAATAGTGGGTGCCGATAGAGTAGCTTCCAATGGAGACGTGGCAAACAAGATCGGAACCTATAACTTGGCGGTTTTGGCTAACTTTCACAAAATTCCCTTTTACGTAGCCGCTCCCAGCTCCAGCTTTGATCCAGCCATCTCGGATGGTGAGAAGATAAAAATAGAGGAAAGATCAGCTGACGAGGTGACTAATTGGTTTGGAAGAAGAACCGCCCCTTTAGGAGCCAAAGTTTACTCCCCGGCTTTTGACGTTACTCCGGCAGAACTGGTAATTGCTTACATAACAGAAAAAGGGATTGAAAGGCGTTGAAAGTTTAAAGTTCAAGGTTTAAGGTTTAAAATTTAACATTAAACAACCCCTTGAAGCCTTTGCCAAAGAGTAACTTGCGGTTGCGTTAGAGAACAGAGCACACTTATCCTTTATCTCACCCCTTGTGTTCCCCTTTCCATAAAATGGAGAGGTGGATTGGGGGTGAGGTTTCAGTTAATTCAAGAATCATAATCTCTAACGGAAAAAGATTAATTCCTCTTGTTTGTCATGGAAGCCTTCGTCTGTGACGTTTTATGGTAAAGGGTTTATGGTGAAGGGACAAAGAGTACGCCAGCACCGAAATAAATCGTGGGATAATAAGGTATGATAGGACTACCCAATAATCTGACTCCCCAAGTCGTATTTCGTATGAAAAGATAGCTGAGTTATTCGTATCAATTTTGATTGAGAACAGGCTCAGAAACATTCACCAGAAGGGGAGACCTTGAGCAAATCGAGAGTGGTAGTTGTTAAAGGTTCGGGTGTGATCAGTTCTTCCGGGAAGGTGGATAAGGAACTTCTGTCCCGGATGGTAAAGCGGGGAATTTGCCAACTTACATCTGAGTCTAAGTCTGAGGATGCGCTAAGACATTTTTTTTCACCCAAAGATCAGGTGGGATTAAAGGTAAACTGTCTGGCAGGGCGCATGGCTTCCACTCATCCGGAATTGGCTTTAGTCGTTGCCAGCTTGTTAAAAAAGATCGATATCAAAGGAAAAAACACTATCATCTGGGATAGATCGTCCGATGAACTCAAAGAGGTGGGATTTCCTTTGACTGTCAATGGTGGTGATTTTCTTTGTTTCGGCACGGATGCTCAAGGTGTGGGCTATTCCCAGGAATTGATCGATTATAAAAGCATCGGTAGTTTGCTGAGCCGGGTGATGGAGAAGTTCACCAATGCTCAGGTGAACCTTCCAGTTTTAAAGGACCACGGTCTTTCTGGCATCACTTGCTCTCTGAAAAATTTTTTCGGCGCCATTCACAATCCGAACAAATACCACGATGATGATTGTAATCCATTCATCGCTGATCTGAATGCGGTTCCTCTGATAAGAAAGCAACAGAAGTTGGTGGTCTGTGACGCCTTGCGGATTCAATATAATGGAGGACCATCATACCATCCCCAGTGGGCGGAAAATTTTGGGGGAATAATCGTGGGAGATGATCCAGTGGCGGTTGATTTCGTAGGATATCAAATCATAGATAGAATCAGACGAAAAAAAGGTCTCCCCAGCTTGGAGAAGGCGGGCAGAAAGCCAAAACATATCTTCACTGCGGCAGATTCCGAGCATAAATTGGGAAAGGCAAGCTCAGACCAGATAGATCTGGTGGAGACGGTGATCTAAGATCCAAGCGTGTCGAAAAACTACAAAAAGGTCCTTTATGTCATTCTGTCCGAATTTGGATCCATAGGAAACGAAGTGAAGAATCTAATAAATTCAACATGTTGCAAATGCGTATGCACTCATACGAGTTTGAGATTCTTCCCCCGCCAAAGGCGGGGTCAGAATGACATATCATGACAGGCTCATCCGTTGCATCGGGGTACCTTATCCCGATGCGAATTAAGGTCATGGGTAAGGGTACCCCTGACCAACGGGTAATGTGGGCGTCAAGAATGTAGAGGAACGAGACCATGAGTAAGATTGATCGCAGGCGGTTTTTGAAATGCTTTTTATGTGCGGCTGGTGGAGTGATGTTCCCTCAAGTTTTACCTGGAGGGTCTTTTCTTGATTTATCTCAGAATGCATCCGCCTCGCCCACCCGGGCTGGTCTTTCTCACGTGGAAGCGAAATATTACAAGAAGCTTGAGCATAAAGAGATAGAATGTGAGCTCTGTCCCCGAAAGTGCAAGGTAGGGGATAGGGAGAGGGGGTATTGTGGGTGTAGAGAGAACCAGAATGGGACTTACTACACACTGGTTCATTCCTACCCTTGCTCAACTCATGTCGATCCCATCGAGAAAAAGCCCCTCTTTCATTTTCTTCCGGGAACAGATGCCTTCTCTATTGCCACAGCAGGTTGCAATCTTAACTGTAAGTTCTGTCAGAACTGGGAGATCTCCCAGGTGAGACCGGAACAGGTGAGCGCTTACTATCTTTCCCCGGAGGATGTGGCTTCTTATGCTGAACAAAGCGGGAGTAAATCAATCGCCTATACTTATTCTGAGCCAGTGGTGTTCTACGAATACATGCTGGATTGCGCCATTGCCGGAAGAAAAAGGGGGATCAAAAGCGTGGTGATAACCGCAGGATATATAAATCATGATCCCTGGCTGGAACTGATAAGAGAGGTGGATGCCATCAAAGTGGACTTCAAAGCCTTCACCGAAGAATTCTATCAGGATATCTGTCATGGAAAGCTGAAACCGGTGATGGGCGCTTTAGTGGATCTGGCACAAAGCAACATTTGGTATGAATTGGTCTATCTGGTTGTGCCCACCCTTAACGATAATCTCAGCGACATTAGAAGGATGTCTAAGTGGATAGTCAAAGAGCTAGGCAGAGATGTTCCAGTTCATTTCACTCGTTTTGGTCCCCGGTATCTGTTAAAGAATCTTCCTCCCACTCCAATATCCACTCTGGAAAAAGCCAGAGAGATTGCTCAAGAGGAGGGGATGAACTTCGTATATGTGGGAAACGTTCCCGGTCACAAAGGAGAGAACACTTATTGTCCTGACTGCAAACAGGTAGTGATAGAAAGAATGGGCTACCGCATCACCCAGATGAATCTGAAAAATGGCAAATGCAAGTTCTGCGGAAGGGCTATACCTGGAGTTTGGAGTTAGTGCGAAAATAGTGCCAGAACCCAATTGGGTTCTGGCTTTTTACTAAAGGTGAGCAGTGTCCAATACTTCAATAACTTTTTGATTGAGTTCTTTGCGACTTTTAGTGGCTTAAGCTCTTCATAGGAAAATGAATCATAAGAATACGGTCTATAAGCTTGAAAACCTCCGTTGTTGCGGGATACCCTTCGACCTGCGCCCTCAGGGCAAGCCCTTACCCCGCAACATGCGTATGCTCGTATGAGTGCATACGCACATTCATACGAATTTCTGGTTCGGGGTGAGGGCACCCCGAACCAACCTTTGCGGTAACATCCGCCTGGGCGTGGTGCGGAAGCTTGCTTCCGCAAACGTCCCGCCTCTGGCGGGATGTACTCCGGATTTTACATTTTGAACACCTCACCCCCCTGCCCCCTCTCCACCCAGACGGGTGGGCGTCTGCCCATGAAATGGAGAGGGGTTCACCATGAGGGGTTCATCCTGAAGGGGACAAAGAGGGAGAGGTTAAAGAAAGCCCGGCTTCGCATCAGGCGAAACCGGGCTCAAGTTTACCTGAATGAGAAAAACTTATATTCACTGTAAAAGATGAAGGTAAATTCGCAAAAGTTCTCCAATAGAGCCGGGTTTCTTCTGGCAGGTGTTCTTTTAGGTTTTTCCTGCATGTCCTCCCAGATCGTGCTTTTCAGAGAGATGATGGTCTCCTTCTACGGGAATGAGTTGAGTTTGGGGGTTATGCTTTCGGTATGGCTTTTCTGGGAGGGGGTGGGTGCAGCTTTGGGCAATAAGATAGCTGGCAAAAAAAGTTATTCTGCCCGAAAACTTTCCCTCTGGTATTTTTTAATCTCAGCCGCAATTCTGTTAACCATTATTCTCATAAGATTCTCCAAGCAGATTTTAGGAACCGCTCCGGCAGAGATCGTCGGCTTTTTTCCCATGTTTGTTTTCGCATTTATACTGACGAGCTTCTTGTGTCTTTGTTTGGGGATAACCTTCGTGTTAAACTCCAAATCATGGGCATTTGATGAAAGCCTTATTTTTTCGGTTAACCGGGTGTATCTGTGGGACTCTTTGGGGGCAGGTCTGGGTGGATTTCTGGTCACCTTCGCTCTGATTCCGAATTTCTCCAATTTTAAAATAGCGGTTTTCTTATTCTCTTTGAATCTTCTTTTTTGTGTCCTCCTTTTGACCCGGGATTTAAAGAGATGGACAAAGGCTTTGGCGTGGGCAGTGGTGATTCTGGCGATTCTCGGTTTTTCCGCATCAAGACTGGGAGATTCTCTTGATCGCTTCTCCGCCAGCCGGATGTGGAGAGACTTACCTTTAATTTATTCGACAGATACCAGATATGGCAATATTTCGGTAACCAGACAGTATGAGCAGGTTACATTTTATGAAAACGGGCTGATGTTATTCTCATATCCGGATGATTTCTCAGCAGAGGAGGCGGTTCATTTCGCGCTTTTGGAACATCCTCGTCCGCGAAGCCTTCTTCTGATCGGAGGGGGAGTGGGAGGGGCGTTGTCCCAGGCACTGAAATATGATAGCTTGAAGATAGACTATGTGGAGATAGATCCGGAATTGATAAGAACCGGGGAAGCCTATCTGCCAGAGGAGGAGACTAAATCTTTAAAAAATCCGTGGGTTGGAATTCACTTTATGGATGGCAGGCTTTTTGTCAAGCATAGGGTAAAATGCAAAGAGGAAAAACATTATGACGTGATAATACTGAATTTGCCTGATCCCTACACCGCTCAGTTAAATCGTTTCTTCACCTTCGAGTTTTTCGGCATGATAAGTTCTATTCTAAATGAAGGAGGGGTTTTTTCCTTCAGGGTTAGCTCAGCCGAAAACTATATCAGTCGGGAGCTGAGCCTTTATCTTTCCTCCATTTATCAAACTCTGAAGTCCAGCTTTGAAGAGGTGAAGATTCTCCCCGGCTCCAATAACATCTTCCTGGCTTCAAAAAAGAAAGACATGCTTTTCGATGACTGGCAAACCATGGTGGCACGGTCGAAACAAAGAGGGATTTCTACCCGATTTGTTAATGAGAATTTTTTGCCAGATCGTCTTTCTCCCCTCAGACTTGCTTTCTTAAAGGGTGCCTTTCCCCAGAAAGGGGGCAGAACAAACTATGATTTAAAACCGGTCTGCTACTTTTACAACAGCATCCTGTGGAGCAAGCAGTTCAGGTCCTTAGAAAAACCGCTTTTGCTCTTCCTCTCCCATGTCCGCCCTGGATGGTTTATGGGGGCAACCATCTTTGCCTTCTCAATAATCTTTCTTTTGTGTGTATTGTTGAGATCAAGGTCATCAAATCTGGCTTTGGCTGTCATCTTCGTGGCAGGTTTTACCAGCATATTCGTGGAGATAGTTGTGGTTTTGTCATTTCAGATATTCTATGGATATATCTATTCAATGATCGGATTGATATTTACCCTTTTTATGTTAGGACTTGTCTTTGGCGCCTTCGTTATCCAGAAGATAGCCGGTCAAAGAAAGACCAACTTCAAAGGGCTGGTTTTAGTTCAACTCCTTCAGGTGATCTTCATATTCTCTCTTCTGGTGATGATCTGGGCTTTTGCAGAAACCTCCCCTTCAGATATAGGGATAATGATCTTCTTGCTTTTGCTTATAACCATTTCGGGGCTGTTGGGAGGGATGGAGTTTACCTTAGCGAACCATCTTTTCTTGAAAAGGAGAACGACTTTAAAAGCAGGGACTGGTTATTCTATAGATCTATTGGGTGCAAGTTTAAGCTCAATTTTAGCTTCCGCCATCCTGATTCCTCTTTTAGGAATTCCCACCACTCTCATTATGATTCTGTTGATAAACATAGTCTGCTTTTGTTTTCTTTTAATCCCCGCCAGATCACTGTCAAGTTAACGTTCCCAAAAGCTCTGAAAAAGTCATTTGCGTATGCTCGTCCCGCCGTTGGCGGGACGCACATTCATACGAATTTGCGGGGTTGGTCATGCCTTAGGCAGATCCCGCCACAGGCGGGGGAGAGCCCCGTCTACGGTAGCAAAAGTGTTGATTTTTCGTAGGTAGGGCACCCATGCCCGACCACTCCCTTCCACTTTTTCACAGACCTCATATAATTGACTTGACAGCCCCTCAAGCCAATTATATATTTTGACGAATTTTAGAAAGTTTCAGAGTGGTTTGCGAATTCTAACAACAAGGATAGGTGAAACGTGTCGAACAGAATACAAATAGATCTGCTAGAGAAAATAGTTGGAAAAAACGGTCTCCAGATCATTTCCGAAAGAGTTATCCTGTCCCCGGAGGATGCTCCGGCTATATCCGAGATTGTAAAATTAGCCAACCAGGAGAAGTTCAAGATACTGCCATTAGGCTCAGGCTCGAGTCTTGATTGGTCAAAACTCTCCTCCCCTCGACAAGCTCAGGGCGGTGACAGTTCGACTTCGCTCACTGTCTCTGAACAAGGTCGAAGGGAGCGAAGTCGAACCGCAGAGAATGTGGTCATCTTGAAGTCAGACAGGCTGAACAGGATCAAAAAGGTGGTTCCCGAAGATCTGTATGTGATTGTTGAGGCTGGTTTTCCTCTTAAGGATTTAAACCGTCATCTGGAATCATTTAATCTGTTTTATCCACTTGCCCCGCAAAGTACGGGGCTGGCAGATACCAGTTCTGCTGGTACTATGGGGGGAGCGGTGGCAACTAACCTTAAAGGGGAATCCGGTCATAGGAATATTCAGACCAGGGAGTATGTTCTGGCATTGGAGGTGATTGATCCCGAAGGTCAGATCTTAAACGTGGGGGCAAAGACGTTTAAATCGGTGACCGGATACGATCTTCCTCGCCTTTTTGTAGGGTCCTGGGGGAGTCTGGGCTTTATCAGCCAGATAAGCCTAAGATTGGTGCCTGCAAGAAAAAGAAATGATTATCCGGACATAATATTTGATCCAGCCAGAATAGATGAGATCAAAGGACCAAACAACTTCAAAACCATCTTAAGTTCCCGCATCAAGAAGTCACTGGACCCTAACGGGGTTTTCTTTAGTTTCGATTCCTTCAGGATGAATCGTTTCCTTCGATCCTGAGGCTTCCCTTCTCCTGCCAAAAGCGGGATTGGTGCGAGGCAGGTCCGAAGGGCAGGATGAATCCCTTGCTTGACAGGCAATTTATCTGCGGCTATTGTCTGAGTCGGAAAAACCATCTAAAAACTTAATTTCCCTTTGGTGAAGCCTGCCACCCATGCACGGACGCGCCCGTCTGGGGAACACCAACAAGAAGCAAGGAAACAAATTTACCCAGAAAAATTATTGTTAAAACTTAATTCACCATAAACGTTATCAAAAATCCTCTTGGGTGTCAGATATGTATCCGGTCATTACATACTAAATGCCATTTTTCTTGACAAAACCCGTAAAATTTGATATTTTGGAATGAAAGAAAATTGAGATGTTTTAAATCAGAAGAAGTTTCATGCCTAATCAGGATAATAGATCAAAGTCGGAGAGGATAAACCAAACGTGGAATACGACTACATTGTTCTATTGAATCAGATAAAGCAGAAACCGATAAGCACGGCTCTGCTTTTAAATTTTTGTCTTTTGCGGCCCGGAGGTGTGAACCATACGGTTCATACTGCAGGATTCGTAGGAAAGGAAAGATCCCATGTCTGAAAAGATGCTTGCAGTTATGAAAAAAGAAAGGGCAACCGGAGCAGAGTTGGTAACGGTTGATATCCCAAAGATCAAACCGGATGAAGTGCTGGTCAAGGTGAAAGCCACCTCCATCTGTGGAACCGATGCACATATTTATAATTGGGATGAATGGTCGCAAAGCCGGATCAAGCCTCCCATGATTTTCGGGCATGAGTTTGCTGGAGAGGTGGTGGAGGTGGGAAATTTAGTGAAAAGAATCAAAGTGGGCGACCTTATCTCAGCCGAGACCCATATCCCCTGTGGACATTGCTTTCAATGTCTAACCGGACGACAGCATATCTGTCAGAATCTGAAAATTCTGGGTGTGGATATTGATGGCTGTTTTGCCGAGTATGCGGCAATTCCGGAAGTTTGTGCCTGGAAAAATGACAAAAACATTCCTGTCGAGATCGCCTCGGTTCAGGAGCCTTTTGGCAATGCTACTTATGCTGTAATGGAGAGCCAGGTTTCTGCAAAAGTTATCACCATAATGGGGGATGGACCCATCGCCTGCTTTGCCACCGGGATAGCCAGGGCAGTGGGGGCGGCGAAGATCTTTAGCGTTGGAGAGTTCCCTTATCGGGTCAATCTTTTAAAAAAGATGGGGGCGGATGTGGCTTTGAGCATTCTCACCCATGACACGGTGAAAGAGATTTTGGATGCTACCTCCGGTGAGGGGGTAGATGTAGTCCTGGAGATGACCGGCGCTCAAAAAGCAATTGACGATGGCTTTAAGATTTTGAAAAAAGGAGGAACTTTCACCGCCTTCGGTATTCCCCCCTCCAAGATTGAGCTTGACTTAAACGATAGTGTAATCTTCAAAAATGCGAATATCATCGGCATAAGTGGAAGATTGATGTTTGAAACCTGGTTTCAATTGAGCAATCTTTTGAAATTTAAGAAAGTGGATGTCTCACCGGTGATAACTCATAAGATGCCCTTGAAGGATTTTCACAAAGGCATGGAGGCGGTGATCTCGAAAAAAAGAGAGGCGGGAAAGGTAGTCTTCTTCCCCGAGGCAAAATGAAAAAGATTTGGAAGGCAGAAGTTTGCGTTTGCTTACATTACTCCTGAATTCGTATTCTAACTTGGGCATCTGCGCGAAAAAGGGTTGTCTGCGTAATATTAAGGATAAAGCAAGATTATGAGTTTAAAGATATCCCAGCTAAAATCGAAGTGGAATAAAGAGAAGAACTTCTACAAAACACAAGAAGTCGGTTCCGGCGTTCAGATATTTGTCAAAGATGTTTTGAAATCGGAGGAGATATTCAATCTCAAGGTCGGATTCGCCTCTACCCCCTTGGAACGGCGCAGAAATGAGTTTGTCGAGGAGAAAAAAACAAAAGACTCAAGAAGAGCAGACATCGTCATTTATGTTTCCCCGGATATTACCATCCCTGTAGAAGTTGAAAAATATCAAAATATCGAAGCGGGAATAGGGCAACTCTTACAATACCAAGCAGATTTAGATAAGAAGTATGGTATCCTAACCGATGGTTATACTTGGCGATTTTACAATAACAATATTTTCCGAAAATTCACACTTAACCAAATCTTGGATGAAACAGAAGAATTCTTAGAATTTTGGAAAGAATATACTAAGCCGGAATTCTATTACCTTTCTTTCTTCGAATCCCCGGGTCAACTCACACTTCTCAAAGAAATAGAAAAATTACTTGTTGAGGACAACAGGCTGATTTTCTTCGAAGACATTAGAAAACTCATTCGGGGCTTTAAGCATAAATTAAATATAGAGGGATACTTTGAGGGGCTAGAAAAGAAAGAAAGAGAGAAAAAAGCAGTTGAGATTACCTATGCTTACATTATTCAGTTTATTCTGTACAAGACCTTAGTGGATAATGACTTTGATGATTTTAAAAAAGAATTTTCAAAAAAACAGAATGGCATATATGAATGTCTGAAAGTGAAACAATTCGGGAAAATCTTGGGTATAATTAACGGTATTTCTAACGAGATATCAAAAAATATTTATCGCCCGTTTGCCAAAGAACAAGAATTTATAACAAACAAAATTTTGGAGCTTTTTAATAAGCCAAAAAATGAATTACACGAAGTCTCCCCGTGGTTAGACATATTTGTCTTTATCAAAAAGTATAATTTCGCAAGTGTAAAAAATGAAATCTTCGGATACATTTATGAGAATTATCTAAAAGAGCTTTATGAAGATAAAAAGAAGGGGCAATATTTTACTGACCCGGCCGTGGTCAACTTTATGCTTCGGCAAGTCGGCTATACCCCAGAAAAGTTAAGAGAAAAACTCAGAAACGACAAAGAAAGTATTTCCTTAATAGACCCTGCTTGTGGCAGTGGCACTTTTCTTTATAGTGCAACCAATGAGCTTATTCGTGCAGTGCCTGATGGGTCAGAGGAATCATCAAAAACAATTGAAGAATTAGTGGACAATAACATCTTTGGTTTGGATATTGCAGAGTTTCCACTTTATTTAGCAGAGATGAACATTTTAATGCGGATGTTACCGCTTATTATCACCGAGAAATACAACAATCCAATTGATAAAAAAATTAAAGTTTTCTTAACTAAAGATAGTGTTGCAGAGTTTATGGACGCAGGCATAGAAAATACCATCAACGATATTGATGTTAGGCGGGGGCAATTTCCACTTTTTACACGAAAGCTTGAGCTTGGATACAAAAGTTATGTGAGAGATGAAGGCGATTTGTCGGAGATGAAGCAAAGTATGCGTCCCCCTCGCCGACGTTTTGATTTTGTTATTGGCAATCCGCCGTATGTTGGATATAACGAGTGTTCTAAGCAGGACGTCTTGGTTTTTAATTTATTGAAAAAAGGCGAGGTTAGTCTCGGTGACATTTATAGTGTTAATCTACACAGTATCCCCAATACTCGAAAAAAAAGACCGCCGAAACCAAACCTATATGCTTTTTTTATTGCAACTGGTTTAGTATTGCTCAAAGACAACGGAAAACTTTGTTACATTATCCCACAGACAATTCTAACTGCAGGTGATTTGGATGTATTACGCTATCATTTGGCAAAATTTACGACTATTGAGAAAATCATTACTTTCAGTGGTAAGATGTTTATTGGTCGTGGTATTAAACAGAATAAGCCAGTAGCTACTTCAAGTCTTATTTTTATTGTTTCAAGAAAAGTACCTTCCAGATTGCATCAAGTTGAAATTGTCAATTATGAAAAGTCTGGGGATAGCATAGAGGATACTTTACAGAATATCTTGGACGGTAAGAGAATTGATAGGAAGAAAATCTTACAGAGTAAACTTCTCCAAAATGTAGCAAATTGGAATTTTGTTAAGCAGGGTAAAGCATTTTGGGGTTTTTGTGAGGCGTACAAGAGAAACACAGAAAATATGGGAATTTATTACAATCATGCGATGGCTGAGCATAAATTCAAAAGTAAATTTTATTTCGACATCGGATATAATATAAACGAGAAAATTATGCTCAAACATCCTGAGGGCAAAGGCCTTATTTTTAGCTACCCCGATTTAAAAGACAATTTCTCGACAATTAAAGAATTCAGAGGGTACTGGCCAAACATTAGAAGTGGTACCTCGAAGTATATCATTAAGTTATTGAAGGCAAATCAAGGTTACAATTTATTGGATAGTCCACACAAAATTATTTGGTCTTACGCCAATCCTAAAAAATTTCACTTTACTTCGACTCCGGTAATTTGGGCTCGTAATCAAATATGTGCTATCGGTAGCAAAAATAAAAAGGAGCTTCTTTACCTTTTTGCAATATTAAACTCCAAAGTCACTAACGTTATTCTTAATTCTCATTTAAAAAGTGAACAGGAAAAAGACTTATTAGTTTCTATTACAGCAGTTAAAGAATTTGTCCGTGTTCCCCGAATCTCGGACCACACTCAATTTATCAAAGATGAAATCATCAAACGGACAGAGGAGATGCTTGAATTGGAAGAAAGGACACTTTCGGATTTTGTTGATTTTTCAGGCATTCTATTGCAAAAGTTCAAGGACATAAAAGTGAAGAAAAATTACCTTGTCGCAATAGATGGAGGCAAAAAAACGAAACTCAAAATCACGGGAGACCCTGCGCTTGTTGAAAAGGCTTTGCTCAGGGAATTCGAGGAGTCTGAATTACCGCTACAAGCTCGGAGTATTAGACTCTCTGCTCTTCGCAAGCTACCAGTTATTGACCTTCAAAAGCAAGCACAGCTAAGGAAATACATTGATGACTTAGTTTTTGCTCTGTATTTCAAAGTGAATTTGGAGAAAATAGGTTTTGAAAAGGCTAAATTAATTGAAAAAAAGTGCGAGGAAAATAAATTTTACAAAACCATCCAATCTTAGAACTCTACGTTTCAAGAAAGAAGGAGCTATTTTCGATGAGCAACATCGGTTCTTATGAGGAAAGATGTAAAGATTTTGATTGGTCTGTTGCCAAAAAGGAACTTTCATACAAAGAAGGCGATCCCCTTAATATCGGTTATTATTGTGCAGACAGAAACTGCGATTTAGGTCTGGGCAATAAGTTAGCCTTAATCTGGCAAAGCTTCTCAGGTGAACAGAAAAGGTTTACCTTTGAAGATTTGAAGATACACTCCAATTCATTTGCCCATCTGCTAAGTGAGAAGCTGGGAATGAAAAGCGGCGAGCGCATGGTTGTCTTTATGGACAAAATCCCCGAACTCTATTTTTCCTTTTTGGGAATTTTGAAAATGGGAGGAATTGCAGTCCCTCTTTTTTCTGCTTTTGGAGAGGATTCACTCCTTACCAGACTCAAGAACTGTAATGCTTCGGCTGTTTTGACCACCAGAAAGCTTGTGCCCAGAATAAGAAAGATTAAAGATAGGCTTCCGGATTTAAGACATGTGGTGATAATATCAGAAGATGAGAGCATTCCGGTAAAAGAACGTGAGATGGCGTTTTCTTATAGCAAAGCCCCCCGGATTGAATCATTTGAATCTTTTCCAGCTACTGCAGAGACACCTTCTGTGCTTCACTACACTTCCGGAACAACCGGCCAGCCCAAAGGAGCACTGCATGTTCATGCCTCTATTTTCTCTCAATACCTGACCACCAAATGGGTTTTAGACTTAAGACCGGACGATATTTACTGGTGCACTGCCGATCCGGGATGGGTTACTGGCACGTCTTACGGAATCATTGGTCCCTGGAGTTTGGGCATAACCCAGGTGGTTTTAGATGGAGGTTTTGTTCCGGAGAAATGGTATGAACTTATTCAGAAACATAAGATAACGGTCTGGTATTCCGCCCCGACCGCCATTCGGATGCTTATGAAAGCGGGAAAGGAGATTGTTAAGAAGTTTGATCTTTCGTCCCTCCGTCATCTATGCTCTGTGGGTGAACCGCTGAATCCTGAAGCTGTGATCTGGTCTAAGGAGGTCTATGGTTTACCTTTCCACGATACCTGGTGGCAGACAGAGACCGGGTGTATTTTGGTCTCAAATTATCCCGGAATGGAAATCAAGCCGGGATCAATGGGCAAAGCTTTTCCTGGCATAACTGCCGCAGTTTTAAGCCACGAATTCGAGCCTATTACCGAGAAAGACAAACCCGGACTCCTAGCTTTAAGACCGCCCTGGCCCTCCATATTTCGGACCTACTGGAACAATAAAAGCGGATATGAGAGCAAATTCAAGAACGGATGGTATATAACCGGCGACAGATCAAGCATTGATGAAGATGGATATTTCTGGTTTATGGGGCGGGATGATGACGTGATCAACGTAGCCGGACACTTAGTTGGTCCCTTTGAGATAGAGTCCGTACTTTTGGAACATGAAGCGGTGGCAGAGTCTGCCGCCATAGGAAAACCGAATGAGATAAACATGGAGGTGGTTAAAGCTTTTGTGGCTTTAAAACCCGGATTTGAGCCGACAGATGATCTGGAGCTTTCAATCATGAACTTCATTCGGAAGAAGCTGTCCTCCATCGCCATGCCCCAGGAGATCAAATTCGTCGATTCATTGCCCAAAACCCGTAGCGGAAAAATCATGAGAAGAGTCTTGCGCGCCCAGGAGAGAGGTGAGCCGGTGGGTGATCTTTCTACTTTAGAGGATGATTAAGAATAGAATTTTTGAAGCTCAAAAATTTAGAAACTGGTATCGAGACTTGGCTTTCGATTCCCGGTGTCTCGTTACTGTGGAAAACGAATAAAAAAGTTGACATGTTGTCCGCAGTCCATGGGACGTGTCATGTTGAGCGAAGCGAAACATCTCACAATATATTTGCAAGGAGGACTTAAATGAAAGAGGAACTGATTGAGTACATAAAAAAAGAATTTGTGGAAGATCCGGACGAAGAGATCGATGAAGCTACTCCTTTGATATCCTCAGGATTGATCGATTCGCTCTCCATCGTCTCTTTGGTGGCATTCATAGACAAGAAATTTGGGGTGAAAATCCCGGACGAGAAGGGAGTAGTTGAGAATTTTGAGACGGCAAACAAAATCATCGAAACGATCAACGAATGCAAAGGTTAACACGTTCGCTGTTCGTCACGGACTTGTCCTGATCCCCCGCCAAAGGTGTGAACCACATGGTTTACACCAAAGGCGGGGGAGAATGGACGCCTCGTCCGTGACGCTACGTTTACTGGTATCGGATGGGTCGTCCGATACCAACCAGAGAAATGAGGTAATGATCAACTAGGAGGTAATTATGGCTTACGGAAAAGCTAAAGAATTTTATCAAAATGAGTTAAAGAGCATAAAAGATGGCGGGCTATATAAGGAGGAGAGGTATATACACACTCCTCAAGGCGCGGACGTTAAGGTGGAGTATCCCGAAGGGTCGGCCGCCAAGGAGGTCATCAATTTCTGTGCCAACAACTACCTGGGACTCTCCAGCCATCCGGAGGTTATGGAAGCGGCTCGAAAAGGGTTGGATGACCGGGGTTATGGGATGTCATCCGTAAGATTCATCTGCGGCACCCAGGATATACACAAACAGTTGGAGAGGAAGCTGAGCGAATTTCTGGGGATGGAGGATACCATTCTTTTCCCTTCTTGCATGGATGCCAACGCCGCAGTTTTTGAGGTGCTTTTGGACAAAGAGGATGCCATTATTGCCGACAGACTGGTTCACGCCTCCATCGTGGATGGTATGAAGCTCTGTAATGCTCAACAATATAATTATAAGCATTCGGACATGGCACATCTGGAGGAAAAACTGAAGGAGGCGGAGGGTGCCCGGTTTCGCATGATCGCCACCGATGGTGCCTTTTCTATGGACGGAGATATAGCTAAACTTGACGAAATCTGTGCCCTGGCGGAAAAGTACGATGCCATGGTGTTGGTGGATGATTCTCATGCCTCAGGATTTATCGGAAAAACGGGGAGGGGAACACACGAGTTGTGTGGGGTAATGGGCAAGGTGGACATAATCACCACCACCTTAGGTAAAGCTTTAGGAGGAGCTTCGGGTGGTTGTGTGAGTGGTCGTAAGGAGATCGTGGAGATGCTCAGGCAGCGAGGCAGACCATATCTTTTCTCCAACACCGTAGCACCGGTGATTGTCGCCGCCGCCAATACGGTTTTAGACCTTATCTCAAAAACCACAGACAGGCGGGATAAGCTCGAAAAGAATACTCTGTACTTCAGAAAGAAGATGACCGAGGCGGGTTTCGATATCAAGGAAGGGATTCATCCCATCGTCCCCATCATGCTTTATAACGCCAAATTAGCTCAGGATTTTGCTAAAGACCTCTATTCTGAAGGCATATTCGTCATCGGATTCTTCTATCCGGTGGTTGCCCGAGGTCAGGCTCGGATACGAGTTCAGATCTCGGCAGTTCATGAGATGGAGCATCTGGATAAAGCCATCGAAGCCTTCACCAAAATCGGCAAAAAATACGATATCCTGGGAAAAAAGAAAAAAGAGATTGTGGCAATGTATGGACTTTGATTTAAACGGTTCAGATTTTCGTTCCGACAAAGATCGGACGATTTGTCTGCGTTGAGAAAGCTTATTAACGCATAGGGCAGGGCATTTAGCCCTGCCCAGAGCTTTTTAATAAATCCTTAGGTCATAGACCCAGTGTAGAAACCGATGATCAAACTAACCAGCAAAGACATAACCTTAACCGCCCTTTTTATCACTTTGGGAGTGACTATTCCCATCGTGTTCCATCAGATGGCTTTGGCAGGGAGGATATTTTCGCCCATGCACATCCCTGTTTTTTTGGCAGGAATATTTGTAGGTCCGGTGAGCGGATTGATCGTGGGGCTGGTCTGTCCGGGCATGAGTTTTTTGCTCACCGGCATGCCTCCTCCCTATGCGGTCCCTCTGATGAGTCTGGAATTGCCGGTTTACGGAATCTCCATCGGGATACTCATAAGGGTTATAAAGGTTCCTATCCTCTCTCTTTTGTTGGCTATGATTCTGGGTCGTCTGGCTTTTGCCTTTGGACTTTTCATTTTCGGTCTGTTTTTGTCTCTTCCGTATGGACCGAAAGAGTTCATAAAGGTCTCCGTGATCACCGGACTTCCCGGAATCGCCATCCAGCTTGTTTTAATCCCCCTATTGATTGAGACAATTCAATTGGCTAAGAAATAACGTCTTCACCACTTCAGGTTTTGGATTCTATTTCCGACGGCGTTTTTACATCGTTGATTCTGTGCGTCGGGGGCAAAAATTTTTTTGGCGGATATCTGGTCTCATTTCAATTAAGTCCCTCCTTTTTTTGCCGATCTTAACTATTGACTCGTCCCTTCTTAAAAATCGTCCCACCTTCACGGAGTCAAAATGGATACATTTGAAAAAAAGCTAAGAAAGATTCAGAGACGAGATTGGCAGATATGGATTTTAATGCTCGGCATGTTTTTGGTCTTCGCCACCTTCATCGTTGTGGTGATTTTCTACTCCGATCTTCAACGGCTTTATGAAGAGCAAATAGACGCCCAAATGTTCAACGTTCTGCTTTTGGGGTTTGTGGCCCTTTCTTTACTCTTTATTGGCTACGTGGTACTGAAGGAGATGGCTATCAAGAAGCTTCAAAAGGAACTTATGGAACGCAGGATCACCTTCCAGGTTTTGGAGCAACGTTTGAGGGATATTCAAGAGGCATTTGAGGTGATCACCTTGGTTAACTCCGAAATGGTGCTCTCCATGGTCTTGGACACCATATCCATCAAAGCCCTTAAAACCCTCGGCGGAGACCAGTGTTCGCTTTTTCTTTATGATCCTGAGATAGATAAACTACGCTGCGTTTCGGTTTGGGGTCCCCAAAGCGATCTGATTAAAAATGCAGTAATGGCGGTGGGAAAAAGCGTTGCTGGATGGGTGATGCAACATGGAAAACCCCTGCATCTGGGTGAGAACTTAAATGAGAGTCAGTTTTCAGATTTCATCAAAAAGGACAAAAAGATCGCCTCCAGTTTATGCGTGCCCCTGATGGTGAAAAATAAAGCTAAAGGGGTTTTAAACATCAGTCTATTTGATAAGAAGAAAGAATTCACCGAAACCGATCTGAAGATAATCTCCATATTTGCTGAAAATGCCGCCATCTCCATTGAGAAAGCAGAACTTTATGAGAAATTGAGAAAACAGGCGGAGGACTTGAAAAACGCCATCGTCAAATTGAAAACCACTCAGGATCGACTTGTCCAACCACAAACGCTTAGGGCTTTGAGCAACTTAGTCAGTGGAATGGCACATGATTTCAATAGCACTTCTACCGCGATTCTGGATATGATTCCATTGCTTTTAAGGGAGATGGAAGGAGTGGCGGTTCCAGAAGGTACTAAAAAGAACGTATTGAAACAGTTGAAGATTATAGAAAAACTGGCAACCAATGAGGCAGAGACGGCAAAGCACATTCAGGCATTTGCCAGAACCTTTCAAGCAGGCTCAGAAAAAGATCGTGAGGAGCTGGACATCAATGCTATCGTACGGGAGGCGGTGGAGGTAACCAAGCCCAAGTGGAAGAATGAAGTTAAGCTTAAAGGGATGCAGAAAGGAATGGAAACGGAGTTGAAAAGCTTTTAAATCCTGAGGGTAATCCCTCGGAGATAAGAAAGGTCTTGACCCCATATGATATTTAACCCCATCGACGCCCGACCAGATGGAGGCAAAATAAAAAACCGCATCAACAAGTTGATGCACTCCGGGAAAATCTGCAGGGATGAACCCTGCGCTACGCAGGCTTTGTTGGGGCAGGGGTTTAACCCCTGCCCCAACTTAAGACAAGCTCTTCAGGATAAACTTGGGCACTACATTTGTAGGTCCGCAATGCTCTCATTGGGGGACTTTCGGACAATTAATTTTGTAGTTGCCTGATTCTTCCAAGTATCTTGAGGTCAGGCTAAGGATAGCTACATGAATCGAGTCTCCAGATTCAAATCCTATGGATCCATAGGGTAAACAACTACAAAAGAAATCATGGTGCAGATTTGCCTTTTAACCTGCTGTTCTTAAGAGTTCGTATGCTCTTCCAACCTACCTTACTTTCCCATGAAGGCAGACTAAGCGAGACAACTAACTTCCTGGAAATCAAGGCCTTATTCCATCAATCACTACAAAATCGCATAATTTGATCAGTCGTTAATATTCCCAATTAGAAAATTTCCACATTTTAACTATCGGTGGAATAAATAGTTAGAGGGCGAGCTTGTTTCAGCCATCTCTCTGAAAAAAATATTGTGATTGCGATATGTTTTTTGTTGACAAATTGGCATCGGTGGTGTAAAATGATAAGAATTGTAACCAATCTCTGGAGCGGACTGATTAGAAAACGTTCTGGCGATTTTGGATAAGTCGATGTGGTTAAGTGTCTTATTGGCAATAATTCTATTCTCAGAAAAGGAGAAATATGCTGAAGGTTGCCAACAATAAATTGATTATTGGAAAAGAAGAGTATTATCCATTTTCAGCTGAGATGCACTATTTCCGGGTTAGCAAGAGATACTGGTCAATTTGCTTTGAGCGAATCAGAAAGGCGGGATTTAGAATCATCTCCACCCGTGTACCTTGGAATCTGCATGAGTCGGTCATAGGTGACTTCGATTTCATGGGAATCACAGATCATACCAAAGATTTGGTTGTTTTCTTGGAACTGGCAAGAGAGTTTGGACTCAAGGTGATTCTTCATCCCGGTCCCTTTATAGATTCTGATTGGAAAAATGGAGGGTATCCTGACTTTTTATATAACAGTCCTGAGATTTTTGCAAAAGATCCCAATGGCGAGCCGGTCAAAATATTCGCAGAATCCAAAATCGAATCAGCAGGAATGGATCACACAGGGACAGGGAAAGAGGGGGTCTTTTCGCCGCTTCATCCTCGGTTTTTAACTCACGTTAAAAGATACTTGGGCGCCCTTTCAGATACAATAAAAAACTACATCTACCCCAAAGGTCCGGTGATTTTGGTAAAGCTGGACAACGGGCTCTTATCTTTCCGTCCTGACCAGTCGCCCGAAAACCTAAATCCGTTTAACTCAGACTACAACGAGCATCTGATCAACACCCTTTTCCCAGAATATCTTAAGGGGAAATATGAGGATATTAAAAAGCTGAATAAGCTTTATGGAGAGAGGCATCGCGATTTCAAGGATGTGAAACCTCCTGCTGAGTTGAAGATATCAAAGCCTCAGAATCTGATCAGGTATTTCGATTGGGTCGGCTTTAAGGAAAAAATTTCCGCTGATTTTGTTTTAAAGCTGAAGGAACTATATCTATCTTTTGACGTCTCCCCTCTGTTTTCCACTGATCTTTTCTTATCTAAGGATTTTTCCTTGCCTTTCAACTGGAAGGCTTCAGAGTCTGATGATCTTTTTTGTGGAATAAGCCTGCAATGGCAGAATGATTATGTGGAGCTGGCTCGTCATCTGCGATATTTTACCACCTGTTGTAAATTTCCCTGGTCTTCGGAATTCACTGTGGGATCGCGGGCAGACTCACCCAAGGAGGCTGAAAAGTATTTTCCAATGTCTCCAAGAAAAGTTAAGCTCCTTCTGACCACCGCTTTGGCGTCTGGGATAAGGGGGTTCAATCATTACATGTTTGTAGAAAGAGATCACTGGTATGATGCACCTTTAGCCAATGACGGAACCATCCGCCCCAGTTTTGATCTGATTAAAAAATTCAATGAGCTGATTGTCAGGATTCAACTGGAAAATCTGAAATCTTTTCCCCAGGTGGGATTGGCAAATTACCGCCCCTATCTCTGGTTTGATTATCTGTCCCATGAACAGTTGACTAAAATGAGATCAGGAGGAAAACCCTCAGAGCCTTTTTCCTATCTGCCATTTTTGCTTTCTAAAACCCACAAGGGATTGAGTCAGGATTTGATCAACCTGAAGCTTGACCATGGAATGCCGGATCTATGGGTTGAAGAGAGTCTGGAGGACTTCCCGGTTCTTATGGTGCCTTGTGCCGAATTCATGGATGCGGAGACTCAACAGCTTCTGGTGAACTTGGCTAAGGCGGGAAAAACCTTGATCCTGTTTGGTCTTTTGCCCCGATTTGACCTGAATATGAAACAGCGTAGGCTTCTCTCCGATTCTTTAAAACTACAGACTAAGGTTCAATCCTGCGTGGGCAAAGTGCAAACTTCTGATCAGGAAATCATCACTTTTCTTTATGGATATATAAGGGGAGCTAAGAGGTCTCAAGTTCTGGCAAAATACCAGGATCGACCGGTGGGGGTGGTTTCAAAATTAGGCAAAGGACGTGTTTTTGTTTTCACCTTCGATATCTCCGCTCAACTTTCTCACCACAAGCTTTCCTTCCTGGAAGAAGTACTGGGCCGGGCAGGTGTCCAGAGCCAAATATATTGTGATGCTCCAGAGGTAGATTTGGTGTTGCAAAAAGATGAGAAAAACACCATCCTCTATCTAATCAATCCTTCCGAGCAGAATTCCTCCATAAATGGAAAAGATCAAAGAAAGTTAGTACTGCAATTTGATCCCCGAAAGTTGGGAATAAAGGGGAAAAGACTCCGTTTGGTTGATCTTCTGGGAGATGAAGTCATAAAAACCTCGCCAGAGGAGTTGAAAACTGGACTCATTATAAATATCGCCCCACAAGATAGCCGGATGTATTTAATAGGAACAAGATAGAGTATCTCCTGCCTTACGAGTTCGAGAATAAACCTTCAAGTGATCAAATCCAGTTCTTTTCTTTTCTTATCTTTCGCATTCTGTAGGAGACTGTCCGAGAAATGCAAAAATCATGTTTTAGATGCCCATATATTGCGGTATGAGATTGTAGTTGCCCAATTTATTGGGCTCGATAAATCGAGCAACTATATTCTCAGACACGCTCCTTAGAAAATCAAGGGCTCGAAGGAGATCTAATGAGCTGATAGATGATTATGATGCAAAAAAAGGATTCTTTACTCTAAGTATCTTGAATAAAGGAACTTGTCCAGAGGTATGAACTGTATGGTTCATACCAGGGAAAGGGAGGGTAGCCGCAGGTCAGTTGACTCAAATGAGCTTCAGCCTGCGGGGTAGTAGTGCAAGAATGGGATAATTACTTTTTTGTCTCAATTCACTCTAAATGAGCAGAAGAACAAGAACTCGGCTTTGGATTTTCGTGTTTTTGGTGTTGTCGACCTTTATTGTCCATTGCCGGAAAGGAAAAAGAGAAAAGATGATGTATGAAGTAAAGAAAATCTGCGTGTATATCATCGGTGAAAAAGACTCAGTGCTTATGAAAGATCTGCCTTTTTACCTGGAGTCCACATTTCATCGGAACATAAAAGTGGATGAGTTGGAGATGAATCTGGATTTTGCTTATTATCCCAAAAGAAAACAATATTCTTCTTCAGCTATTTTAGATAGATTAAAAACGATGAAAAATAAAGAATGTGATCGTTTGCTGGCGATAGTGGATGTCGATCTTTATGTGCCGGAGTTGAATTTCGTGTTTGGAGAGGCAAATTTTCAAACAAAGGTGGCAGTGATCTCTTCTATCAGATTAAGACAGGAATAATACGATTTGTCCGCAGGATCTCAGTTGAGTCAAATGACCATAAGACCTGAAAATAAACAGCTATTTCTGGAGAGGGTGACAAAGGAGGCGGTGCATGAACTGGGTCACACCTATGGTCTGCCACACTGTCCGGACCCAAAATGTGTGCTGCATTTTTCCAATAGCTTATGGGATACCGATTTTAAGTCCTATTCTTTCTGCGAGAATTGCAAGAGGAACTGGGGTTAAAGGATAAATAACCTTTCAGTTTAAGGACAAACGGTAGATTTTTTAAGTTTTTGTGTTCCAGAGCCTTATATTAACAACCTGGTAATTCGTGGCTTGGAAAACATTTGCTACAGTCATCCCAAGAATTTTGCAGATTTTTACGTATATTCTAATGTAGATGGAGAGGAAGTAGAGGCATATTTGGGTAAGATATTGTGTGACAATATGATATCATGTGAGCGGGGTTGCCCTGAAAAGGATTTTGAGGTAACTGGCCATGGACGGAAGGGTTAATTTTGTGATGCGTGGAAAACCTGAGCTTACAAAAAAGAGACATCAGATTAATGTTCTGCTCAAAAGAGCCATGAAAGGCAGAAAGCAGGCTAAGGATAAGCTATACAAGGAGTTTGGCATCAGGATATATTCCTCCGAAGAGGTGGAAAAATATGTAGCCGAAAAGCTGAAAACCGAGATGATTGAATAGTCGCTACCTGCAGCTTCAGCAAAGCCTATGTCAAAGAGAAAGAACAGACAGATGGTGAAAAAAAGATAAGATTCCCTTTGTTAAGGAGAATATAAATAAGTGAAGTGGATAATTGAGGCGTCGCAACTGGTTGTGTGACGTTTTTTTCTTTTATAGTGGCGAAGTGTAGTGGAGACCTTTAGGTCTCCATATAAAATTCGCAGATAGCCGAAATTCCTATACTTGGCAAGATGCAATACCGAGTAAGGCGCTCAGTATAGTTAATATTCTTCTTCGTCCCAAAGACAAGCGATCTACAACATCTTCGTAAATGAAGGGCAGACCCTTTTATGGCATCCCGTTGTTTCTTTATAAGAAATGTGGTAAAGATGACCAAATGCGCTTTTGTCACAGGGTCAATGCCCTAAAAAATTAGCGCTTTGAAGACGGACTTATCCCAAGGTATTTTCAATATCGACGGTCCTACCTCCACCACGTATTTAGTTATCGGTTCGTAGTGGGTGGTTCATAGTATCCCCACACCACGACCCTCAACTAATTCAGTCTCAGTCTCAATTCTCGGACTATACTCTCAGTCTCCGTCTCAATCTTGGATTTTCTGGTATTTTTTCACTCCCTCCTGATAAAGATTTCCGCCGTGGCAATCCTGAACCACTATTGCCGGAAAGTCCTTGACCGTATATTTTCTGATTGCCTCAGCTCCCAACTCCTCCCAGGCGACCAGTTCATTTCCCACTATGGACTTGGCAATCAAAGCGGCTGCCCCGCCGATGGCAGCCAAATATACACCGGTGTATTTGTTCAACGCATCCTGAACCCCAGAACCCATCTCTCCTTTTCCGATCATACCCTTCGACCCTGCTTCCAATATCCGGGGAGCATACGGGTTCATTCGACCTGAAGTGGTGGGTCCGGCTGATCCAATCACATTTCCCGGTCGGGCGGGTGAAGGACCCACATAATAGATCAATTGTCCGCCTATATCAAAGGGAAGTTTTTCACCTTTGTCTAAAAGCTCAACCATCCTCTTATGAGCCGCATCCCTTGCCGTGTAAATATCGCCAGTTATCAATACATTATCACCGATCTTCAAATCTTTTACCACCTCATCTGTGAGGGGGGTGTTTATCTTTTTCTGTGCCATTTCCTAATCCTCCAAATTTAATCTTTTTTCTCTTATGTCCGAAACTCATGTAACCAAGAGTTCTTCCCTCGGCATAAACTATTTGGTTCATCCTCTGAGCCAAGCCGTAAAGGCTTGGCTACGCAACTTGCTTTTTTAAATCTGCAAAAAAACTTCACCGCTTCGCAGAACCATAAAGGTTCTACTACACAACAAGAGATTCTGATTATAACACTGCCTCTTTATGTCTTGCCACGTGGCAGTTGAGGTTCACCGCCGCCGGAAAGCTGGCGATGTGACAGGGGTAGGTTTCAATAAAGACTGCCAGTGCCGTTTGAGTTCCCCCAAAACCTTGAGGACCTATGCCCAGCTTGTTCACCTCCTCTAAAAGCTCCTCCTCCAGCTTGGCATAGAATGGATTGGGGTGCTTTGATCCGATTGTACGCAAAAGCGATCGTTTAGCCATCTCCGCGCATTTCTCGAAGGTTCCCCCAATTCCCACTCCCACGATAATGGGAGGGCAGGGATTACTTCCTGACCTTCTGACCTTGTCGATCACAAACTCCTTTACCCCCTCCACCCCATCTGCCGGCTTCATCATTTTCACCTCAGACATGTTCTCACTTCCACCGCCCTTAGGGACACAGACGATTTTTAGTTTATCACCCTTTACAATATCTAAGTGAATGACCGCCGGGGTATTATCACCGGTGTTTTTCCTCTCGATGGGATCAGCCAGGATGGACTTTCTCAAATAGCCGTCCTTATAACCTTGCCTGACCCCTTCGTTGATGGCTTCAAAAAGGTTGTCACCCTTAATGCTAACCTGGTCTCCCATCTCCACGAAGAAGACGGCAGTGCCGGTATCCTGACACATGGGGAATTCTCCCTGTTTGGAGATCTCGAAGTTGTCGATGATCTGCTTTAAGGTGGCTTTACCCACAGGTGACTCTTCTTTCTCATACGCTTTCCGAATCACATCCTGCACATCTTCGCCCAAATAATAATTGGCGTCTATGCAGAGCTTCTTTACCGCTTTGGTTATATCTTTACTGAAAATCTCCCGCATAACTCCTCCTAACTTGTTTTTGATAAGGTGAGCTCTAAAACTCCATTGATCAGATTTTCAATGCTTGAAGCCATTTCCACAGGTTTAAGTTTCAACAGATTTGCCGGGGTGGAGACCACCCTGTGTTCTGAGTCCATCACCGCCTCCGTTCCCCTGGAGAAAACGTGAACGGCGCCCATATCCTCTATCTGTTTGATCAACTCCGGGTCTTTTCCGATGGTCAGAGTCAAAGGGGTTTCCACTATATATCTCAAGGCAGAAGCAACCAGAAGGCTGGCAAGCCCGCAAGCTCCTATTGGTTTTTTTCTTCGATAAATCTCCCTTATGATTCTTTGAAGTTCTGGTTTGGGCTTTAGATACTCATTTTCAGGCTCGCCAAAAAGATCAGCCAGATTCTTGACCGATCCGTATCCGCCAGGAAGGATAAGCCCATCCACATCCCTTCCGGATAGAGTCTTTATCTCTTTAATCTCTCCCCAGGCGATGCGGGCAGATTCTTTCATAACATTCCTTGTCTCCTGAGTGGCGGTTTGCGTCACATGGTCCACCACCTCTTTTTGCTCCACATCCGGAGCAAAGAAGACCAGATTCTTACCTTTCCTGCTCAGATAATATGAGAGGAAAACCACTTCCCATATATCTGAGCCATCCAGGCACCCGCATCCGCTTAAGATCACCGCAAAGTTGCTCATGTCACTTTAGAGAAAAAATCTAATTTTCAAAGAACACGTGAATGATTTTTGTCACTCACTATATCATTTCTTCAGTCTGTTTCACCAAATCAGCCATATCATACATATATTTTCTTTTATTCTCCTCTTCGGCTTCCGGAACTGGCCGTCCCATCAAAGGGAAATCCTCCAATCCATCTATGGCTTCAATAATTTTTTCAATAAACCGGATTGCATAATATTCTGCGTCTCTGGCAATATAAGCTCGAATGCTCTCCAAATCTTGAATAGCCGGTTCAGTCCAATCAATCTTCATTTCGAAAGAAATCTCTTCTTGACTTCGTCGTGAGAGATAATGTGACCTTCTTCTGCGGCTTTGATACCGGTTGCGATTTTTTTCTTAACGTAAAACTCATACATAATGTCATCCCACGTTACCTGATCGGGTAACCGGTCAATCAATTTTTTTGCCTCTTCTTTGACGCTACTCATATTTTATGATCTCCTTTGACGTTTTCTATGAAACATCGGGAGTGGGAATTCCTAATGCATGTTCGCCTGAGCATTGGCATTTTCTTCGGGACGAGCCCTAATGCCAATGCATCCAAGAACGCTCTGCGGGCACACTTGATGACCGAAGAAGATCTGATTTAACTGGGTTGATCTGGAATGTTTGTTCATCTTGTGTGGCAAGGATGTTCTCAGTTCCGAATTCTGCAGAAATACGGCAGGATATGGTCTGAAATTAAGCCATCCGTGCAAGGATTCATCCTGAGGGAAAGATTCCTCAGAGGGTATCAATAAACGCTGACTACTTTTTTGCTCTTCCCCTTCGGTTCAAATTTGACCACTCCGTCCATCAGGGCAAAAAGGGTATCATCCTTTCCCTTGCCCACGTTCAGGCCCGGGTGTATTTTGGTTCCCCTCTGTCGCACCAGAATGGTGCCAGCTAAAATTGCCTCACCCGCAAATCTTTTCACACCCAGCCTCTGCCCGTGCGAATCCCTTCCGTTGCGTGAACTTCCTACTCCCTTTTTATGTGCCATTTTTCATCATCCTTTCTGTGTCTACTTGACCAAACAGATAAACGTTGTTTGATGAACATCTTTTTGAGTCATTTTACCCTTTATGGTTAAAAGAAGTGCGATAGTATTCGGATGTTCAATTTTTAACCTATTGTTTGGCGAAGTCATGACCGCTAAAAAATATCCTTCAATGTTTTTGCCCCATGACAGATAGCAACAATTTCGACAATACTTTCTTTAAGCCTGTAAACTATCCGATAGTTCTGATAAATCTTTTCCCTTAAATTCTCATCACCATATTCTGGAACAATACGTCCTACTTTGGGAAATCGAGGTATATCTTCAACCATAGTAATTATCTTCCTAGCAAAAAGACGAGCATAATATTCAGAATCTTTGGCGACGTAGTTGCATATCTCTTCAAGATTGGAAAGAGCGCGGGGAGACCACTTTATTTGTTGAGCCATTTTGACATTCGCTTTTCTACTTCCTCATGAGAAATTCCTTTGCCTTCATCCAAATCTTTCAATCCTGCGTCCACTTGAAGCCTAAAATACAACTCCGCCATTATCTCCTCCACAGAAACATCATCAGGAAGATTCTGAATCATTTGAATAACTTGCTCTTTTACTCCTGTCATTTAATCACCCTCCGAACAACCCAATATACCGCCAAAAGATCTGCTTTAACAACTGTAATAATTTTGCCAAATGTTCAAAGCTAAAAAAGTGCGATAAGATTTGGGATGTCAATCTTTATTACTTTTCGAGCCATTTTGCCATCCGCTTTTCGACCTCTTCCTGTGTATAAACCCGTCCGTCTTCTGCATCCTTCAAACCACGCTCAATCTTTTGAAGGACATAAAGATGGTACTGAATATCTTCCAGAGAACAGTCTTCTGGCAGACGGTTGAGTAGATTGGTTACTTCTTGTTTGGGTGTGTGCATATCTGCTTCCTGATTTAATCATACTAAATTTGACCGCGAATTTTGTATAACGTCTTGCGTGTTTGCGAAGTGCCGAAGGCATTTGGGTGAGCGAAACGAAACGCAAATTCGCTGTTATCTGCCGTTGCGGATAATACCTTATTTTGCATTGTTTACTCCATTCTTTGCCTGCAATGAGCAGATAACGTTCCCGGGGTAAACGACGTTTTGCTGTAGCGTTAGCGGAGGCAAAATGTGGCAAAGCCCAAGCGGCCGACAGGGAGCGCAGCGTTTTACCCCGTGTTGTGCGAAGTGCCAGACATATGTATTATTCAACCATTCTTTTAACAAATTCATCAAAAGATACGCACCTGTTTGGTGGAATCATTGCTGCTATCCAATTTTTCCCTCGACCTTTGTTTTTAGTACCATCCTTTAGTAAAGGTTTTTGCAATTTGATTGGTTTATTTAAGAAAAAATATGTAAATGTTTCATTTGAGTCAGGATCCATTTTGATTCCCTTCAACCACCTGGAAACAAGATCAGAATCTCCATCAGCAAATAATTTGAGGTCATCCATAAATATTTCTGCGTCTTTTGGATTAAATGAAAGTATACCAAGTACTTTTGATAAGTAGGAGATGCCTTCTCCCTCAGGTTGATTAGCATTTCTTGTAAAGTAGGGTGAAAAGTACAAGGGACTTCCAAATATTACATTTCTTCGATATATAAAATATTCACGATATTTTTTCATTTCTTTTTCATCGCTTAGATCTTGAACTAGTATTTCTTTTTGATCACGCATTTTATATCCCCTTATAATAAACTTGATAAAATCTGAGATTATAGGTTTTTCTAAAAATTCTTTAGAATCATAAAGATTCGCAATTTCTATCCACCCAATATTTCTAATGATAACACTATCATATAGTTGTTTTTGGTAATCATGGATTTGCGTTATGAAGCAAATGCATTTTTGAGGTTCATCATCAAAACAGCTTAGATACTGAGTTTTTTGTTCTGATATTTTATTTGTTTTTACTTTACTTTCAATTATTAAATGAAATTTGTTTTCTTGTTTAATTTCTATATCTGTTCTGCCTTCGGAATGTTTTTTCTCAATTAAAATTTCTGTTGCTTTATAATTGTTCTCTGTGTTTTTTATTGAAATACCAATAAATTGCAAGAATCTATATAGTGCTATCGGTTCTTTTGAAATGGTATAAGCGAATGCTTTTGAAAGACCATTTTCATCGTAACCGAGTAAATCATGTACAGTTAATGGTGTCTCAAGATACCCATGTTTTTTAATAATCATATTTTCCTCTTGTCTGGCATTTCGCACAACTCGTTCATATCCAAACTTCGTTTCTTGTTCAAATTTGGAATAATATGCGAAGTTCATATATTATCAGCGTGTCTGTGAAGGCACGCCAACGGCGAGATCTAAGTAAGCCAAGCAAACCGCAAACAAACGGTTAAGCGACGTTTCTACGGAAAGTATTTATAGATATCCTTTCTATGCAAAAATCTTGTAAAGATAATTTTATCATTTACTATTTCAATACCTATTCTATTCTATAATCTCCTGCCCTGATACGATAAAATGTCTTATAACTTTTTAATTTTTCCAAACCTTTTATTTCTCTTAAACCTTTGGAACTCCTTACTTCATTTATAGCCTTCTTTACCCTCTTTAATAAACTTTTATCTTTGACTTTTCTTAAGTCTTTTTCAAAACTCTCTTCAAAATAGATTTTCACTTTTAACCTAACATCTTCAAAATTCTATCTTCACCCACAAATTTATTTTTTCTCCCTTCCCGGATGGCATTAGCTAAACCCACCTCCTCTATTACTTCCAATATGATTTCATAGAAGACCTTTCTTTTTTCTTCAATAATTTCAATAATGGCTTCTTTTATAATCCCTTTCAGTTTTTCATCGCTTATTGATAATTCCATATTGATCTCCTCGAATTGGTGTTATATTCCCCCTCGGAGCGTGGCCTAGCGTGGTCATATCCGAACTTCAAATTTTATCTCACTGGTTATTACTGAAAGATTTTAATACCAAGTTTTTCGTAAAAGTCGAGTTTCGATCATCGCACCACAAGCCTCCAAACCAGCATCGCCACAGAAAAACGAGCATCGAGAGTTTTACAAATCTCCTTGATGCAAAATTAAACCCGAAAATTGCATCTTCTGTTTTTGCAATTTCAGGTTATAAAAAGTAATAAATTCTATTTCCTTGGGCAACAGAGGATTTTTCTCTAAGTTAAAGATTTCTCTGGTGCGGCTTTGCGTTTCTCCTTTCCCTTGGCTCTGATATCGAACCTCAACTTCTTCTCCTCTTCCTTTCTGTCTATGGTTACCTCGCACCCCCCGGAGAACTGCCCCTTCAATATCTCCTCGGCTAAAGGATCCTCTACATGCTTCTGAATGGCCCTTCTCAATGGGCGGGCGCCGAAAGTGGGGCTGTATCCCTTTTCCGCCAAAAACTCTTTGGCTGGAGAGGTTAGCTCAAAGGTGATTCCTCTCTCTTCTAATCTCTTGGATACGTCCGAAAGAAGTATGTCGATAATCTGCATAACCTCCTTCATGCCCAGAGCATGGAATACTATGATCTCATCAATACGATTCAAGAACTCCGGATTGAAAGTTCGTCTGGTCTCCTCCATAAGTTTCTGCTTCATCTGCTCGTAGGAGGATTTTGTATCCTCTTTCTGAAAGCCTAAGGTCTTTCCTCCCTTGATCTCCCTTGTTCCCAAATTCGAGGTCATAATCACCACGGTATTTTTAAAGTCAACCCTTCTGCCAAAGCTATCGGTTAAGGCGCCATCATCGAACATCTGAAGAAGTATGTTAAAAACATCCGGGTGAGCTTTCTCTATCTCATCTAAAAGGACCACCGAATAAGGTTTTCGCCTCACCTTCTCGGTAAGCTGTCCTCCCTCCTCATAACCCACATATCCGGGTGGAGCGCCAATCAGACGGGAGACGGAGAACTTCTCCATATATTCGGACATATCGATTCTTACCAAAGAGTTCTCATCTTCGAACAGTGATGCGGCCAAAGCCCGGGCTAACTCGGTTTTGCCCACTCCGGTTGGTCCCAGGAAGATGAAGGATCCGATGGGCCTTCGGGGATCTCCTAAACCTGCCCGATTTCGCCGGATGGCTTTGGAGATGACCCCTATGGCTTCCTCCTGCCCCACAATCCTTTTCTTCAGCTCCTCCTCCATTCGCAGAAGCTTCCTTGACTCTTTCTCCTCTAACTTGAACAGAGGGATTCCGGTCATCTTGGAGACCACGCAGGATACATCTTCAGCGGTCAAGGTGACCCGTTCCTTTCCTTTCCCTTCCTCCCAATCTCTTTTCATCTGCTCCAATTTTTCTCTTTTGATCTTCAGCTCATCCCGTAGTTGAGCCGCCCTCTCGAACTCCTGGTTTTTCACCGCCTTCTCTTTTTCCCGCTGAACTCCAACTATCTCCTGTTCCGTCTTTTCAAAAATCTCCGGGCGGGTGCAGGTGGCAAGATGGATCCGGGAGCCAGCTTCATCTATCACATCGATAGCCTTATCCGGCTGAAACTTTCCAGTGATATATCTATCTGACAATTTCACCGCCGCCTCACTAGCCTCATCCGATATCTTTATCTTATGGTGTTCCTCATACCTGCTTCTTAACCCTTTTAGAATTTTTCTGGTATCCTCGGTGGATGGTGGATCCACCATGATGGTCTGGAAACGCCGCTCTAAAGCTCCATCCTTCTCGATGTATTTTCGGTATTCATTCAAGGTGGTGGCACCGATGCACTGGATCTCCCCCCGGGAAAGGGAGGGTTTGAATATGTTGGAGGCATCCAGGGAGCCTTCCGCTCCTCCCGCCCCCACGATGGTATGCAATTCATCCAGAAAGAGGATCACATCCTTGCAGTTTATGATCTCATTCATCACCGCCTTCATCCTCTCCTCGAACTGCCCCCGGTATTTAGTTCCTGCCACCAAAGCAGCCATATCCAGACAAACGATTCTTTTATTCTCCAGGGTTTGAGGGACTTTGCCGGCTACTATCCTCTGCGCCAGACCCTCGGCTATGGCGGTTTTGCCCACTCCCGGCTCACCAATTAAAACCGGATTGTTTTTCTTTCTTCGGGAAAGTATCTGGGAAACCCTTTCAATTTCGCTATCTCGACCGATGATGGGGTCCAGCTTCCCCCGGCGAGCCATCTCGGTTAGATCTCTTCCAAAATGGTCTAAAGCGGGGGTTTTGCTTTTCTTTCTTTTTCTGGCATAAGAGGATGGCTTTCCACTTTCTATGTTTTTCAGCTCCTCATTCACTTCCTTGTAATCCAAATCATACATGGAAAGAACCTGAGCCGCTACCCCCTCTTCATCCCTCAGTATGGCTAAAAGAAGATGCTCGGTATCGATGTCTTTTGATCTTAATGCGCGTGCCTCCTGTGCGGAGACCTCCAAAAGCTTTTTTGCTCTGGCGGTTAAGGGAAGCTGACCCATGGCCATGGTTCCACCGGAGGGCTGAACCACATCCTCAACCGACTGCCGCAACTCGTTTAAATCTATCCCTATGTTGACCAGAATCTCAATCGCCTTCCCCTCTCCCAGACGGAGCAGCCCCAAAAGAAGGTGCTCTGTGCCGATATAATCATGTTTGAGCCTGGCCGCTTCATCCCGGGCATATTCTATGGCCTTACGAGCCCTCTCCGTAAACATCTCATTCATAGAAAACCTCCGCTCCGATTTCTACGTTGATCTGTCAAACCAAAAAAACTTCTCAGGGCTTTTCTGATCCGCCCATCTTCCTTCAACCTCTATTAATACATTACGCAAAAAGACTCAAAATGTCAACTGCTTTGGGAAAAGCAACTATAAAAACTCTTTCATTTACTAAGAGGAGCAGGAAACAGTTTACATCTTATTATTCGTATGAATGTGCGTATGCACTCATACGAGCTTCGCATTGATTTTTTCTCCCACACCTGTTTTGGGCTTGACTTGAAATTCGTATGAATGCATACGCATCCCCCTTTAGTAAAGGGGGATTTAGGGGGATTTTCCAAGTTTCAAATGCGTCCCGCAAAATGCGGGACGAATCCCCCCTTCCCCCCCATTTTTTTAGGGGGGATGTAAACAATTATATGCTCCTCTTAGTAACACAGCTTTTACGTAGACCGACTCGCTTGCTTTGTCTCCAGTGATTTTTTTTGGAAATCTATTACCCCAGTTTTGATCTGACCAACTCTGCCCTTATTTGATCCCTCTGGTTCGGCTCCATCCTCTTTTTAAAATATTTCTGCAGATGAGCAGGTTGAGTCAAAGCCAAAATCTCATTTACCTGAGAGAGGCTCACCATCTCCAAAACACCCATTCCGATTCCCAGCCTTATGGCGGAGAGCATATTCAAAACCTCCTCGGAGGTTAAGGTTCGGGCATATTTTAAGATCCCATAGGCGCGCCAGATTTTGTCCTCTATCTGTTCCTTAGCCTCACTGAACAGTCGCTTTCGGGCATTCTCCTCATATTCTATTATCTGCTTTGTAACTCTCTCCAGGCTCTCCACGATATCCTCCTCAGACCTTCCCAGAGTGGTCTGATTGGAGACCTGAAACAGATTTCCCCACACATCTGAACCCTCTCCGTAAAAGCCCCTGACCACCAATCCCAGTTTGCTGATCTGGGAGATCACCTTCTCGATCTCCTGGGTCAATGCCAGTCCGGGCAGATGGATCAAGACCGATGCCCTCATTCCGGTTCCGGTATTGGTGGGACAAGAGGTAAGATAACCAAAGGTGGGATCGAAAGCAAACTCCAGGGACTTGGACAGCTCATCGTCTATATGATCCGCCATCTGAAACGCCTCCCTTATCTCCAGCCCCGAAGCCAGAGCTTGAATCCTTAAGTGGTCCTCCTCATTGATCATCACGCCCACATTCCCTTCTTTTCCGATTAAAAGTGCAGAAAAATCTCTTAATTGAGTAAACTCCAGGCTGACTAAGTGTCTTTCCACCAGAAAGGACCGATCCAGATCATCCAGTTGGCTGCAATTCACAAATGTCCCCTGTCTCAAATCTGCGCTTTTCTTCACAGCGTTTTTGATAAAGGAGAGAATTCTTTCCCGCGCATCTGTATCGGCTCTGGAGGGAAAGGGGGAGTTTGCAATGTTGCGCGCCAGCCTCACCCTGGAGGATAAGACCACCTGCGAGTTGGAACCCTCCCCGGAAAGCCACACCGCTGGTTTTTTCGCCATCTGTTCAAACATAATCTGATACCTTTTTGAATAAACTTCATTTTTTGGCAGCCAAAGCCTTTATTCGATCTCTGATCTGGGCGGCTTTTTCGAAATCTTCTTCTTCGATAGCTTTCCTCAACTTCTCTTGAAGCTTTGTTTCCTCCCACAAAGGTTTCATCACATTCCTGGTAGTGTGAGGGTATTTCCCCCGATGCTGGGTGGAACCGTGGATCTTTCTCAAAAGATCGTTAAGCTGGCTTTTGAAGGTAACGTAACAGTTCCCACATCCCAGACGCCCTGTTTTGGCGAAATCGGAGAAGCTCATCCCGCAGTCAGTGCAAACAACCTCGGACTCTTTGCTGGGCTTCTGCATCTTGGTCTGACTGAGCATACTAGCTAAGAACTCAGCTAAGGGGAAGGGCACTCCCTCCAGAGGATTACGAAATCCCCTCTTCTCTGCACATTCCCGGCAAAGATTTAAAACCACCTTCTTGTTGTTGATCACCTCGGTCAGATGAACCGTAGCTTCTCTTTTCCCACAATCCTGACACAGCATGTTATTCGCCTTTTACCTCATGTTTAGAGATGTCTTTAAAGAAACTATTTTAAAAGAACGATTGGAGTGTTCACCTTTAGGTGAACCAGGTTGCACTTCTATACTTTATAAATAATCTCAGGTCAAGCTAAAGCTTGACACTCCAGAACCCAGAACCCTTTTTTCAATCTGACTTTTTCAGAGATCTCTTTTTACCTCTCCTGAATCTTCAATTTTTATTTTGAACCCGGCATCGCCTTGCCCTCAACCAAAGTGATTATCCGATGAGCTCTCTCTGCCAGAAGATGATTGTGCGTGGCGATAATAAAAGTCTGACCCTTCTTACCACTCAACTCGGATATAAGATTATGTAACTCCTCTCCGGTTGCCCTGTCTAAGTTTCCGGAGGGCTCGTCTGCGATCACTATCTGAGGCTCATTGATCAATGCCCGCGCCACTGCCACCCTCTGCTGTTCCCCTCCGGACAGCTCTCCAGGCTTATGATAGGCTCTATCAGCAAGTCCCACCTCCGAAAGCAGTTGCGCTGCCTTCTTTCTAATTGAACTCATCTCCTCTCCGGCAATAAGTCGAGGCATCATCACGTTCTCCAGGGCGGAAAACTCCGGCAGAAGATGATGAAACTGAAACACAAATCCTATGGTCTTGTTTCTGAAATGTGCCAGCTTTTTGTCGCTTAAGGCAAAGACGTCGGTGGAGTCCAATCTCACCTTTCCCTTTGTAGGTCGATCCAATGCTCCCAAGATGTGAAGCAGAGTGCTTTTCCCCACCCCGGATGCGCCCACCACAGATACTATCTCGCCTCGTCTTATCCCGATGTCCACTCCCTTTAATACGTGAAGCGTTTCAGCACCCGTTTGAAAGCTCTTGTGGATGTCAACGCCTTCTAATACAATATCGTCGTCTCTGGTCTGTTTCACAATCTTATTATATTTTTATTTTCGCCATTTTTTTCGCTTTATTTACCAACAGCATCAAACTTTGAGCATCCAATAACATTTTAGCTTGAAAAATGGATTTGTCAATAGAAAAGTGAACTGAAAATGTAGATACCAAATACAAATCAGACACCCCCGAAAGGTTTACCCTTACGGGCTCACCAAAGGCGGGATGGATAATAACGTCTACAGGTAGCAGAAAATCCCTCACAGCAGATTAAGCAGATAAAAATCATCGGTATCAGCTTAATCCGTTTAATCAGCTGTGAGGCATTCTCCTGCTCCCCGATATGTTATCCTAACGGGGGCGCATGTCCTCCCCTCTGGGGATCTCCGTCATCCCACGACATTAGTCGAAGATCCCGCCGAAGGCGGTGATTGAAAACCCCGCCAGAGTGGGGCGGTATCAATAAAATGACGCCCATACAAAAATCAAACTTGAGATTGAATCCACCTTAAGCTATATTATAAAAGTTCCTCTTGGGTATCCGATATGTATCTGGTCATTACAAAGTGAACTGAAAAGTTTCGCCATTTTTTTCAATTTACCCCACAGGCTGAAGCTACGTTGCACACCCGGGTACTCCATTAGCAAAAATATGGCGAAAAATTGTTGATTTTTGGAAGAAAATGGCTATGTTAAGGGCAATTTGTTGCCCGACAGAACTTTTAGGTCACAGAAGTTTTCGGACATAAGATAAGGAGGTAACTACTTGGAAATTCATTTTGGAACTGGCATAAGAGCTCCGAACCCCACCCTGTGGAGCGGGATAGAATGTATCCTGAGTTTAATAGTGTTTAAAGGTCAAACATCAATTTTAAGGAGAAAGCGTCAAGATGAATTCATAAAAAGGTTGAGATGTTCGGTTAACGTTGGCGAAGTCCGAATTTGGATCCATAGGACTGGTATCGATGCTGGAGGCTCGAAGTTGGAAGCTGAAACACCTAATTGGACAAAGAAATCTTCGAGTGTCGAGCTTCGAAAGACAAACTTCGTTACGAATCTCGACAACAACATCCGAGCATCGAGCCTTATCAAAGGAGGTGATTAAAATATGCCAACCATAGTTCATTTTGAAATCCCGGCAGACGATCCTGAGCGGGCAAAGAAATTCTACACCGATCTTTTTGGCTGGAAAATCGAAAAAACACCAGAAATGGATTACTGGATGATTGCCACCAGCGGTGAAAAGGCAGTGGATGGTGGTATGATGAAGAGACAAGAACCGCATCAACCAATTACCAACTACATTGATGTCCCTTCCATAGATGAATATGCCGCCAAAGTGGAAAAGCTCGGTGGCAAAGTAGTTATGCCCAAAACGGCTGTGCCAACTATGGGATACTTCGCTGTATGTCTTGATACCGAGAACAATGTCTTTGCCCTGTGGCAATCGGACAAAAGCGCAAAGTAACACCCGGCGGGGTTCGGAAGCAGTAGTATTCCCAGAGTTTCAGTTGCGTCGGGAAATTGTTTTCCCGACGCAATGCCCGAATGACGCAAACTCAGACATATTTAGATGTCAGGTGTGAAGCAGATATGGGCTGTTGCATGAAGAGGGTGTCTCAGCATGAAAAGATATGAAAGAATAATATCGACTATAAAAGAAGAAACTGGTCTCCTTAAAATGATTCAATCGGGGCTTAAACCGGAAGAGATAAAACAGGCAGTTATTGAATCGCTTGAACCCTATTTTGTGAATAAAGATGTTCTTGCGGAGCTTGCCACAGAAGCACTTGTTGGCGACAGTATAAACCTTATCAGGCTTCAGAAAAGCCCATGGTTCTTTCGCAGATTTGAGAAATGCCTTTCCACCTATCGCAACGCAAAAAGTCGAGATGCGCGGAGTAGTTTTGAATGTTGCGCGGCGTGGCGCTCCGGCATTAACGAAAGCATATCGAAGTTTTGGAGCGTTCTCCATCTGGAAGTTGATAAGAATACTCTTGAAATTGAGGAATTCTTGCAGGAGTGTCTCAGTAATATCGGTGATATAATTGAAGGAATAACAAAACCGTATTTAAAAGCCCTTCTTCACCAAATGAGAATTGCCGAAGGGGTCAAAACTGCTTTTGGGCACATCGACTCTTTGGATTTGGGCACAACCGTGAATGAGTTAATCCAAGAAAGCGGTTATCCGGAACTTTTCATGCCGCCTCCGTGGAAAATCCGACTCAATCAATGGCGAAACATCGCCTACCACAGCACGGCCGGAGTCGAGGACAATCTCATTATTTGTTGGTATGGAAAATCACCCAACATTAGGACTGTTCGCTTTCCCAGGAACGAACTTCTGGAGGCTGTCCACACTATTTTTCATATATTCAAGACTTTGAAACTGGCTGACAGTATCTTCTTCATGGATAACGTTAAAGAAATCCGAAAGCTTCTTCCGCACGGCGATATAAGACCGGAGGCGGAATTTCTGAATTTTGCCGCGGGCTTAGCGTCTCAAGGGTTCGAAATAGTCGAGTATGTTAAGGCGCCCAATGAAGCAAGACTCATTGTAAAGGACATCTCTAGCTTAAACCCAAATGAACGCCGATCGCACGCTTCACAGTTCTTATTCCCCCTTTGGCTAGTCACTGGCTCAAGGGAAGTAATAGTGGAGTACCGAGAGAGGGACAACACGCCCAATGTCAGGGTGAGCACTGACTCCGCCACGTGCCAAAAGATCTATGACGGAGAACTAGACCCGTTGACTTTGGCAAAAACAATGAAGATTGTGAAGCTGAAGAGAAACAATGCTTCGACACCACGGGATGGTAGTTAGCCGCGAGGCGCCTTTTTGTGGGACTTCATGTAACCTTGGCAAGTCTTCCGCAAAAACGCAAAGAGAGAAAACGAGAAGTCTGCTGCTTGGCCCTCAGCCAAACGAGTGTTTCTTCAATCGTTGGGCCGAAAGCTGATTTCAGGAAGGATTCATGTTTACAGATCAACAAATACGGCGATACCTTCGCAGAATGGAAAGCAAGCTAATGACGGAAGCAAACAGAAGAAAGGTAAGGCTATCGACTGACTGGGTAAACGAACGTCCTGACAAACCTGGCGCCTATATTGCGTTTGAGGGTCGGGTCGTAGTTTACGTCGGAGAAACCGGGAACCTTCGAGCACGCATGAGAGATCTGCTTGACTCGCGCCGCCATAGTCTCCGCAGAAACATTGGAAAGCATAACTTCTCAGGGGACAAAGGCTATCGGGATGCCACCACTCGAAGGAAGTTTCCAAAACACATTGAGAACAGTGTCGTCAGATGGCTCGAGAAAAAGGTTAGCATCTCACTAGTGCCAATGAAGCTAGGGCGAAAAGAACTGGAGGAGAAGCTTGTTCATAAACATGATCCAAAATACAACAAAAGGCGCCAACGAAAGACACGCTAGAAAAACTTCAACAGTTCGCCGAGCTCCCGGTCCTGAGCGTATCGAAGCATGTAGAGGGGGAGACAGGTGCGCGAGGTAAAGATAGGGAAACTTGACTTTCTGGCACAAGCGATTTGTCTTTGTGAAAACTACTTGCCCGGAGGAGTCCAGGAATATGCAAATGTACGAGATAATCAGCAAGAAAAGAGACAAAAAAAAACTTACCCAGGAGGAGATAGAGTATTTCGTCTCAGGTTATACCAAAGGTCAAATCCCCGACTATCAGGCATCCGCGCTTCTGATGGCTATTTTCCTAAACGGCATGGATGCGGAGGAGACCTTCCACTTGACCTTATCCATGATGAAGTCCGGCAGGGTTCTTGATCTGAGCTCTGTTCGGGGAATGAAGGTTGACAAGCACAGCACTGGAGGAGTGGGGGATAAGGTCTCGTTGATACTTGCCCCTCTGGTCGCCTCATGCGGGGTTAAGGTTCCCATGATCTCCGGAAGGGGACTGGGTCATACCGGCGGAACTTTGGACAAATTGGAGTCCATTCCCGGATTCCGTACAGATCTATCTTTAACAAGATTTGTAAGAATGCTCTCAGACGTCGGTGTCTGCATGATCGGACAGACAAAAGAGATTGCACCTGCCGACAGAAAAATGTATGCTCTAAGAGACGTAACCGCTACGGTGAGCTCCATACCTCTGATCGCCTCCAGCATCATGAGCAAAAAATTAGCCGAGGGGGCAGATGGGTTTGTATTCGATGTCAAGGTGGGAAACGGAGCCTTCATGCAAAAAAAGGATGAGGCTGTGTTTCTGGCAAAGAGTTTGATCCAGATAGCAAAAAGATTCAAAAAGAAAGCGGTGGCTTTGATAACTAACATGAATGAACCGCTAGGCGAGGCGGTGGGGAACTCCATTGAGGTGATGGAAGCCATCCAGGCTTTGAAAGGAAAAGCTCCACAGGATCTTATGGAAGTTACCCTGAGCTTGAGCGCACACATGCTTGTTTTAGGGAAAAAGGCGAAGAATCTGAAGGATGCAGAAAAGAAGTTAAGTCAAGCCATAGAAACCGGTAAGGCACTGGATAAATTTGAAGAGATGATCAAAAAACAGGGTGGAAATCCAAAAGTGTTATTTGACTTTGGGCTTTTTCCTTGGGTGAAATTCAAGCTTTGGGTAAACTCAAACCGAGAGGGATACGTTCAATCCATAGACACCCGGAAGATCGGACTTTCAGCAATGAGGTTGGGTGCTGGCAGAGAGAAGATGGATAGCCCAATTGATCCAGGCGTTGGTTTTTTAATCAAGAAAAAGGTGGGAGATTCTGTCAGAAAAAGGGAGCCCCTGGCTGTGGTCTTTGCTAACAAACTGAAAAAAGCCAGGCAAGCTTGTTCTGAGATCAGGCAGGCCTATCAGATAACCAAAAGAAAAACACCCAGGTTGAAAAAGATTTTATTGATTGTTGATGAAAACGGGACCAGGAGATCAAAGGACGGCTTTTAGTTATCCCCGCCCAGGGCCAAATTTATGGTTATGGAGAGCCAGAATCTAACTTATTAAGGAGAGCATATAATTGTTTACATCCCCCCTTTAGAAAAGGGGGGAAGGGGGGATTCGTATGAATGTGCGTATGCACTCATACGAGCATACGCACATTCATACGAATAATAAGATGTAAACTGTTTCCTGCTCCTCTTAGTAAGTTAAGTTCTGGCTCTTTCCCCCTTCACATTTCCTCTGTTTTTCTGTAAGGCAATCTTCTGTCCTTTTTCTACCTCACGCCTTTTGTTCCCCTTCAGGGTGAATCCTTCAGGGTGAACCCCTCTCCATGAAATGGAGAAGGGGATAGGGAGTGAGGATTTTTGAGTTGTAGGTCGGATATGTCTCGCCAGAGGCGGGACTATCCGACATTTGTTCTGTCCGAAACCACCGCCTTTGGCGGGGATTTCGGACCTACAATTGACTCAAATTTGAACCAAATCATTAAATTATTAAAATAAAATGTCGAAATTCTTATGGAAAGTTAAAAATTTCTGCAACATCCCCATATTCACAACGTATAGTATTCTAAGTTAGAATAGTATAGATTATAATAACTCTGGGAGAGAGCGGCTTTATGACCAAAAATGAGCTTGTGGTATTGGGGCTTTTAGACCAGACGCCCATGCACGGCTATCAGCTCTATCATGAAATAGAGAGAACCAGAATGGAGCATTGGGCTCAGGTCAACTTGGCATCCATATACAATACCCTCAATAGATTAGAGCAAAAGGAGATGATAGAGCCAAAAAAGGAAAAGCCCGGACGGATGCCAGAGCGAAGTGTATATCACATTACTAAAAAAGGAAAAGAGAAATTAGCCTCATTGGTGGAGCAAACCCTGAAGGCCAGTCAAATACCTCAAAGCAATTTCGTGGTGGGGGTTGCTTTTATCAAAGGTTTGTCAAAAAAGAAAGCTCTGGATTGTCTTAAATTTAAGGAGGAGGTTTTCCAGAAAACCTTAAAGCACCTACTAAAAGCCGACAAAGATGAAGGAGCGAACATGCCCTTCCATTGGAAATTTATTCTGCACAGTGGAATAGATCACATGAGATTGGAGATCAAGAGAATAAACGATCTGATAAAACAGATACAAAAGATGCGAAACTGGAAATAATCTTAGAAGCGAAAGAGAGGAAGAGGTAATGAAAAAAGTGATTTTATGGCTGATTCTGGTAGCCATTATCGGCTTTTTGGGCTATAGAGTCTGGGTGGCTTATCAGCGAAGCCAGATAAAAGAAGTTGAAAAGACAGAAGAAATCCCGCCGGTTCAAATCGAGGTGGTTAAAACCAGCCCTCTTACTGAATCATTAAATCTGACCGGGGATGTCAAGGGGATAGAGGAAATAAACGTTTTCCCCAAGGTTTCGGGAAAGTTAGTGGAGATGAAGATCAGAGAGGGAGACCGGGTCAAAAAAGAACAGGTCTTAGCCATCATTGACAGAGATGTGGAGGGTATGAGATTCGAGCAAGCGGAGGTGACCTCCCCGGTAAGAGGAATTGTGGGAACAGTCTATCTGGACAAGGGAGCAAGGGTTAACCCGCCTGAGCCGGGACCAAGCATGGGAACTGCCTTGTTGAGAATTGTAAACATGGATACAGTAAAAGTGGTGGTGTGCGTTATCGAAAAAGACCTGTCCAAGATAAAGCTTCATCAGAAAACCCGGGTCTTGGTGGCTGCCTATCCTGGCCAGATGTTCTCCGGAAAGATAACTTTGATCAGCCCCACCATAAACCAAATGACCAGAACTGCTTCGGTTGAGATCACCATTCCCAACCGAAATCATAAGCTCAAACCCGGTATGTTTGCTGAAGTAGAGATCATAATCAGAAAGCAAGACGACGCCATCTTAATACCTGCCTACGCTGTGCTTGAGCAAAGCAGTAACAAAAAAGTGTTCACTGTGGTGGATGGGAAGGCGGTGATGGGGCTGATCGAAGTAGGGATAGCTCAGGGTGACTTGGTGGAAGTAAAAAGTGGGCTTGATGCGGGGGATACTCTCATCGTGGCGGGTCACCATCAAGTCTCAAGTGGTGACTTAGTCAGTATAGTTAAGGGGGGTGCCGAATAATGTTTCTGCCCAAATTCGCCATCAAAAGACCGGTTACGGTCTTCATGATCTTCATTATGCTGGTCATCTTGGGGATAATTTCCTTCACCCAGTTGTCCATCGACCTTATGCCGGATGTCTCCTTCCCCATGGTAATGGTGGTGACCAGTTATCCGGGTGCAGGTCCCTCCGAGATAGAAACCATGGTCGCCAAACCCCTGGAGGGATCTTTGGCCGCCACCAAAGATGTGAAGAATATCTTCTCCTATTCTCTGGAGGAGGTTTGTGCCATAATGATGGAGTTCGAATGGGGAACGGATATGGACGTGGCTGCCTCAGACGTGAGAGAGAAGGTGGATTTGGTTCGCTGGCGTCTTCCCGAGGACGTAGAGAACCCCACCATCATAAAATTCGATCCCTCCATGATGCCCATTCTGTTTTTAGGCTTGTCCGGTGAGAGTCAAACCCCGGCGGAATTACGCTATTTAGCTGAGGAGATCATACAACCAAGACTGGAGAGACTGGATGGAGTAGCTGCAGCTATGCCCATAGGGGGATTGGAGAGAGAGATAAAGGTTGAGCTTAATCGAGCCAGATTGGAAGCTTTGGGAATCTCTGTGAGTCAGATCATCGGAGCCATCGGAGCCTCCAATCTGAATTTGCCCGGTGGACATCTTAAGTTTGGGCAGAAGGATTTTCTGGTTAGAACAACCGGAGAATTTAGCCAACCTTCTCAATTGGAAAATGTGATCATCTCCAATCATCAAGGTATTCCTATTTATCTAAAAGATGTGGCTGCAATCAGAGATGATTTTAAAGAGCAGACCAGCGTGGTCAGAGTGGGTGGAGGGCCCGGCATTATGTTGCTGGTGCAAAAGGAATCCAGGGCTAATACGGTGAAGGTGGCTGATAAAGCCAAAAAAGCTTTAAGAGATATTCAAAAGGTCCTTCCTTCCGATGTGGAGATTAACATAATTATGGATTCCTCCAAATACATAAAGCTCTCCGTGGGCAATGTGGAAAAATCAGCGTTGGAGGGGGGACTTTTAGCCATAATTATAATCTTGTTGTTTTTGAGAAGCTTCTCCAGTACCCTTATCATCTCGGTTGCCATTCCCATATCGGTTTTAGTCACTTTGATTTTGCTTTACTTTGGTAAGATGACTTTGAACATCACCACTATGGGTGGTTTGGCTTTGGGAATTGGCAGGTTGGTGGATGACGCCATTGTAGTCTTAGAGAATGTTTTCCGACACCGACAGCAGGGCGAAAGACCCAAAGAGGCGGCGGTGATTGGCGCCAGCGAGGTCTCCACTGCGGTGTTAGCTGCCACCGTCACCACCATCATAGTCTTCATCCCCATATTTTTCGTAGGGGGAATGGTGGGAATTCTCTTCCGCCCCATGGGTTACACCGTGGTCTTATCTTTAGCCGCTTCTTACTTTGTGGCTATGGTCTTGATTCCCCTTTTAACCTCTAAGTTTTTGAAGGTGGAAAGAGTAGCAGTGTTAGGGAATCCGAAAAAGTTCACCATCGGGGGGAGGCTATTCAACTTAGGTCAGAAAACCTTTGATGCCATCGATGAGCAATATCATAGAACGGTAAGCTGGGCAATAACACATAAGAAAACCGTAGTCTTGGGGGTATTGGGGGTCCTTCTTGTCACCCTGCCCCTGTTAAAGTTCATAGGATCCGAGTTTACGCCTGAAACAGATGAAGGGCAGTTTGAGATTTCTGTCAAAATGCCCGTGGGGACAGAACTGAAACAGACCGAGAAAGTCTTGGTTCAGATCGAAAATATCGTAATTGAGAACGTACCCGAGTTAAACACAATGATGGTTAGAGGAGGAATTGAAGGAAAAGGGATAGCCGCACTCTCGGCTGTGTTCCAGGATATAACCGGTCCGCATGCCGCCACCGTTCAAATCCGCTTGGCCGATCGAGTCGAGCGAAAGCGTTCCATGTTCGAAATCATGGAGCTTCTACGTGGTAAGCTAAAGGACATTCCAGATGTGAATTTCAATATCAGAGCCAGTGGAATGATGTCAAGGATGACCAGCTTTGGCGGAGCCGCCGCTCCTATTGTGGTGGAGATAAGAGGCTATGATCTGGAAACCGCACGGAGTTTGGCGGTCAAAGTCAAGGAGATACTGGAGGCAACACCCGGAAGCAGAGATGTAAGAATACAGCGTGAGGAAGGATTACCTGAACTGCAGATCAAAATCGACCGGGATCGGGCGGCCGCCCTGGGCTTAAATTTGGCTCAAATCGCCCGAACCATTCAGACCAATGTGGACGGGACCATTGCCTCTTTGTTCAGGGATCCAGAATTAGGCAAGGAATATAATATTTTAGTTCAATTAAGAGAAGAAGACAGAAGGAATCTTTTGGACTTAGACCGAATCTTTATTACCTCTTATTCAGGCAAACAGATTCCTCTTTCCAATGTGGCTGAGGTGGTCAAAGCCGAAGGTCCGGTCAAAATCGATCGAAAGAATCAGGAGAGGATGCTTTTAGTTACCTCTCAGGCTTATGGTCGACCCGCAGGGACTGTGGCGGCTGAGGTGGAGGACATGATCAAGAAGAGCTTAAGGGTGCCGCAGGACTTCTCGGTGGAAATGACAGGAAGCTATGAGGATCAGCAGGAATCATTTAAAATATTGATCTTAGCTTTGATTTTAGCCATTGTTTTAATCTACATGATCTTAGCCGCCCAGTTTGAATCTCTATTTGATCCGTTTATAGTGATGTTCTCCGTTCCCTTAGGATTCATTGGGGTGATCTGGGGTCTGTTTTTAACCGGGCACACCTTCAGCATTCTTTCCTTTGTGGGGATGATCATGATGGTTGGAATTGTGGTATCCAATGCCATACTTTTGGTGGACTACACCAACATCTTAAGGAGACGAGGGATGGAGCTTCATGAGGCGGTGGTCCAGGCGGGCAGAACCCGTCTGCGTCCCATTCTGATGACCTCCTTCACCACCATGCTGGCTTTGGTTCCTATGGCTTTGGGATTAGGAGAGGGTGGCGAGATCTACTCTCCTATGGCAGTGGCGGTTATCAGCGGTCTTTTGGTCTCCATGGTGCTTACTCTGGTCTTTATCCCTACTTTATATACCATCTTTGAGGAGAGGCTGAAAAGAAAAATCTTTGTGCAATGATAGAGAGACTATTGAAAAACTTCATTAGGCAGGGCTGAATGCCCTTCAGGGTGAATCCTTCAGGATGAACCCTGCCCTATGGGTGATGAGACATTGTTGCCCATAGGGGCGGGAATTTATCCTGCCCCGAAGTGGGGTTTTTGAACACGCCCTAAAAACCGCAGAACAAAGGATAAATCACGATGAAACTAATCTTTTTGATATTCAACAGCCCCTTAGAGCCTGATGTGAAGGATCTTTTAAAAAAGGCTGAAGTGGCTCATTATACCCGCTGGGAAAAGGTCAAAGGAGTGGGCGAAACCGGTCCGCACTTCGACGATGAGGTCTGGCCATCGGTGAATATAGCCCTGATGTTTTCTTTGGAAAACGAAAAGAAAAACGAAGTAGCTGAGGGTGTGCGAAAAATCAGAGAGCAGTTTCCCGATGAGGGAATACGCATGTTGGTCTTGCCACTGGAGGAAATAGTGTAAAAACAAGAGCCAGGCTGAAGCCTGCCGCTATCGAATGGTATGGTAGCCGCACCCTTCAGGGTGCGAAAAACAGACTTTTTGCGTGTCCAGAGGAGGTAGGAATGCTTTTCAGATATCTTTCAAGGATTACTTTAGTACTCTTACTGTTATTTAATTTTTGCGAGGCACAAGACAAGAGAATCAACTTGAATTTAGATCAAAGTCTTAAGATTGCTTATGAAAACAATAAAACTCTTTTGCAGTTACAAGAGAAGATCAATACGGCAAAATATCAAATAGATGAAGCTAAATCAGGCTTCTATCCGCAATTGTCCTTCAGCGGAAGCTATACCCGTTTGGCAGAGGTTCCCGGCTTTGATATGGGAGGAATGGGAAAAGCCAAGTTGGGTACAGAGAACAATTATGACCTTAAGCTTTCCTATCAACAACCTCTGTTCACCTGGGGAAAAATTCGGGCGGGATACGATATATCGAAATACAATCTTTCCCTAACCAGAGAGGAATATCGAAAGACAAAACAGGAGATAAAGTTCAACTTAGTCAATCTATTCTATAATATCCTTTTGGCTGAGGAATTGATCAAAGTCAGAGAAGAATCAATCGCCCGAATCGAGGACCATCTCAGCACAGTTCAAGAAAGATATGACAAAGGGTATGCCTCGGAGTTTGACGTATTGAGGGTCAAAGTCCAACTGGCCAATGCCAAACCTCCTCTTGTGCAAGCGAAGAATCTTTATAGCTTAACCTTAGACAACCTGAAAAACCTTCTTGGAATCAGTTTGAAGGACTCGGTTGGTCTGGAAGGCACCTTAGAGTTTCAACCTATAGAGGTGGATCAGTCTCGTGCGGAGGAATTTGCCTTCAAAAATAGATCTGAATTGAAGTCGATATTTCATCAGGGAAGAATTGCCCAAGAAGCGCTGAATATTGCCAAAGCGACCAACAAGCCCAATTTGTTGGGAATAGCCAATTATGAATACAAAAAACCTTTCTATTTCAATGACGAATGGGAAACGGATTGGAATTTCACCTTCCTGGTGACCGTTCCCATATTCGACGGGTTCCTGACCAGATCAAAGGTTCGTCAGGCAAGATCGGATTTAAAGCAGATAGATATTGCTGAAAAACAGATTCAGGATTTTATAAAATTAGAGATCAGTCAAGCCATCTCCGATCTAAATTTAGCCAAAGAGAATATCCTCTCCCAGGAGGAGAATGTAAAGCAAGCCAATGAGAGCTTGAGGATCGCCAAGGTGCAATACGGAAAGGGCATGTTGACTAACCTGGAGTTGATGGATACAGAGTTCGCCTTGACCGTGGCGGAGACCAATTATCTTCAGGCGCTATCAGATTATCTGATCGCCAAAGCCAAGTATGAAAAAGCGATCGGAAAAGATTAAAAAAAACAGGGTCATGGGGCAAAAAAATATAATTACTAAGGGGAGCATATAATTGTTTACATCCCCCCTAAAGAAATGGGGGGAAGGGGGAATTTGAAACTTGGAAAATCCCCCTAAATCCCCCTTTACTAAAGGGGGATTCGTATGAATGCATACGCATTTCAAGTCAAGCCCAAAACAGGTGTGGGAGAAAAAGTCAATGCGAAGCTCGTATGAGTGCATACGCACATTCATACGAATAATAAAATGTAAACTGTTTCCTGCTCCTCTTAGTAAATAAGTTCTTGTTCCGGCGGGATATTGTTCATTTGGATATTGAGATTATCCCGCCGAAACCCTATCTTCTGACAAGCCTTTTCATAGATGGTTCGGGGTTGCCCTTCAGGGCTTATTGAAAAAGCTACACTTCGGAGCGGGATGACGGAGACCCGTCTGGGAATTCCCGCTCCTATGGGAGACAATTACTTATCATCCATAGGCCAGGGCATTTAGCCCTGCCAAATGGGTTTTTCAACACTCCCTTCAGGGTGAACCTACACCCTGAACCAGACAAGTTGCGGGGTAAGGGCATGCCCTGAGGGCGAAGTCCGAAGGGTACCCCGCAACGACAACCAAATCCTAATACCGGCACATCAGAAAACCTCTTGTTTTTTTCAAATTCGCTTTGTATACTCATTAGGTAGACAAGATGGGGAGAGGTGAATTGAATAAGAGATTGGATTTTCTTTTCTGGATCATTTTGTTTTCTTTCTGGTTTGCATTTTTTCATATCTCTTTCGGATACAGCTTCGAAAGAAAGCAACCTTTGTTGATCCCACCTCATCCCGTTTTTCATCCCCCTTTTTCCCCAAAAGGTGATACTGGCTTTTGCACGATTCAATATGATAACGACTCAGTCGCTTACTATTTTAACCTATTTGAGGCAGGAGACGGAATAGCAGTTTACATGGACCCGGAATTCTGTGGTTTTGATACCAACACCTATCCTTTCAAGCTGACTAATGTCCATTTTTATCTTTATGATCCCGGAGCCTTTGTCTGGCCGGTGGAGATTAAAGTGAACATCGTGAGTGTTGATACCACTGAGGATACGCTGAATCCCGGTACGATAAGGCCTGGTTTGCCCGGCCGTTCCAAAACCTTTACCATTCCTGAGGATTCAGCTTACGATCCGGTAACTCACCCCAGCCCCATTAACCTAACTCTGGACGAAGTTTGGTGCGTATATTCCACTTTCTTTCTCGAAATCATTTACACGGGAGGAACTGAACTGCCTTATCCCAGCCTGGTCATGACCGATATAACTGATCGACCCGACAACAATCACAACTGGGTCTTTTGGAATGGGAATTATGTTGAATGGTATGATTTCTGGGAGCCGTGGGCAACCCCGGGTAGGGCGATCATGCGCGTCACCGGGTATCCATATGCCATAGACTGTTATTTGTGCTGGGATTGGATGTCCAAAACCACCCAGGCTCCGAACGGGATGCCGGACTTTGATCAATATCAGTTCGGCTCCGATCCACAGGATCCTGCGGACTCCCTGGCAATGTGTGGCCCCACGGCAGCGGCTAATTGCCTGGTATGGTTCGATGCCATTTCCTCGATACAAAATCCCGACAGCCTGATTAGATTACTCTCCGATTATTTTCATACCGATCCAGATAGCGGAACCCTGGTGGATTCAATTACAGCCGGTTTGGATTCGCTTTTTGCACATTATAGTTTGAATTTATACTCCACCCAATTGCAGAACCCAACCTTCTCTGATATCGCAGACTCCCTTGAAAAGCCAGCCAGTATTATGCTTCTGGTGGGACTATGGCAGAATATAGATGATACATTGTATCGAATTGGCGGGCATTACGTCTCCATGGCTGGCGCGTGTAAGCTCTACTCCTGGGTTGCCATTAGCGATCCTGCTGTGGACAATACGGAAACAGGGGGAAGAGGAAGGTTTTTGCCACCCCATTATCCCCATCCAGATGATCACACCCTTCATAACACCAAAGGCTTCGTCTCCCATGATGCATATGTTTCAGAAGTCCTATCTGTGGTTCCTTATGCAGATACATTATGGAGGCTCAGAGATTGCGAGGATGACAGCCTACCGTGGCTTTCCCAATTTGAGGGACAGAATTTTCAGCCGGAGCAAGAGCAATATAGACACGATTACGATTCTACAGAAAGCTTGTATGCAGTGGTAGAATACGCCATCCTGATCTTGGAAAAGTCCACCCTGGTGGCAGAAGAAGAGATGGAAACCCCTAAATATTTTGAGTTATATCAAAGCTTTCCCAATCCATTCAACAACCATACAATAATCAAATATAGCCTATTGAAAGCAACTGATGTATCGCTGGTGATCTACAATATCTTAGGACAGAAGGTCAGGACCCTGGTGAGGAAAGAAAGGCAGAGTGGATTGAAGACGGTGATCTGGGATGGAAAGGACGAGAGGGGAAAAGATTTAAGCTCCGGCATTTATTTTTACCAGTTGCAAACAGGGAAACTCACCCAAACCAGGCGGATGGTTTTGCTGAAATAGATCAGCGGATGTAACGGATTGGGTCAACGGATGAAGCGGATTAAACGGATAAACATCCTTAGAACATCAGAACATCCTGGAACAAAAAGTCTCTGGTTGCTTGGGATTTTGTTCCATAGATCTTATTGATCTTCGTACGAGTAATGGAAAAAATTTTCATCGACCACAATCTCCTCTTTTTTATAATCCCCCTCAATCCCCCTTTTATAAAGGGGGACAAAGGGGGATTAAAGGAGAAAGGAAAGATTTTCCATTGCTTACGCATAACTCAATAAGATGATGCTGAAGCAAAAACTTTTCACATTTTTGAAAATAAATCTCTTGCATTTTCTGAGGGCATCTATATATTTGGAAAAATTGAGGATTTGGAATCAGAACGACAAAGGGAGAGAAAAAAATGAATTGTAGGGATCGGATTTATGCTTATGGTAATCCACTAAATATGTAGAGGTGTTCGCATTTGGACATGATTCAGGTATGATCATAGGAATTAAGGCGTCAGCCTTTTACTGATCTTCGTATAAGTAATGGAAAAATTTTTCATCGACCACAATCTCCTCTTTTTTATAATCCCCCTCAATCCCCCTTTTATAAAGGGGGACAAAGGGGGATTAAAGGAGAAAGGAAAGATTTTCTATTGCTTACGCGTAACTCAATAATAACCAAAAATGGAATCCTTAATATGTTAACTTATTTAGTCGAAGACCATCAGGATAAATCCGATCCGAAAAAGCTTGATTGGCTACTGATGAAGAAGTTCCGGTTGGAGCGGGTTTGCGAATGCGGATTCGATAAATTAAGGATGGATTTTATAAGTCAAAGCTTTACGTAAGCTGATCACACCACTTCAAAAACAAAAAAGGAGGTGATGGAAAAAACGAAGTAATTTGAGCTTTAATCCTTTAACCTGTAACTTTAACAAGGCTTCAAAGCCTGAGAAGGAGAAAATCAATGAAACAGAAGCTAACGTTTTTAATGGTGGCGACCTTACTGCTTGGTGTTGTTTTTTCTATCAACTCAGTCGCCTGGTCTTTTGAAAGACAAATCCCCAATCGGATCCCAGAAGACCAAATTATCCCCCAGTCTTTTGAGGGTTTTGAAAAATCTGGACCCTATTGCGAAATTATCAACGACTTTGATAGTCCCATCTATTACTATGGGGGCTTCGATTCAGGAATGGGTTTCGCTGTATTTATGAATCCGGCACAATGTGGTGAATCCCCCTATCCTTTCGAGATCACCGATGTTCATTTCTACCTTTATGCTCCTGATGGTTATCACTGGCCCGTAGCCTTACGAGTTAATATAAGGGATTCAAATAAAGGTGACAGTTGTTCTGGACCAGGGGATGTTTTGTGCTCCGAAGACTTCAGCGTAGACAGTGATTCGGCTTACCCCTACATGCTGACTCTAAACCTGAGCAACCCCTGCTGTGTAAATCAACCATTTTTCTTAGAAATAATTTACACCGAACCGCGTGACCCTGCGCACCCACATCCCAGCCTGATGATGGATGATGATTTCTATCCGGCAGATACCTGCGATAACTGGGGACTGGGATTGAAGGTCCCTGGATTATATGATGAGTGGTATGATATTTGGACTCCTCCGACTCCCGGGGATGCTGTCATTCGGGCAACCGGATACACCAGCTCCTCCCACTGTGATCCAGAGTGGTATTGGAAGGAGGATAAACCGGATCAGGTCCCATGCCCCGCACCCAGCGGCATGCCGGATTTTGACCAGTATCAAGACGAGTGGATAGCCTACTGCGGTCCCGTCGCAGTGGCAAACTGCCTGTGGTGGTATAACGCTGTCCCCAAAGGATGGTCCCCTCCTCAGTTGATTGATACGCTGGCAAGATACCTCCATACCAATCCCGATTGGGGAACTTACGTTGACACCATGCAGATGGGTCTGACCCAGTATTTCATTGATTATGGATTCGATCTTTACGAGCATACCTATTACCAACCCGACTTCTACGAGATGGAAGACTCCCTAAAGGAATGCCAGGACATCATTCTGCTTCTGGGCTTCTATCAGTGGGACCCCCAATACCAAGTTTATGACCGAATTGGCGGTCATTTTGTAACCATGGCTGGAGTCTCTTCCGGGTCGTTGAAGGTAGCTTTAAGCGACCCAGCCAGAGATATGGCTGTATGGTACCAATGGCCCGGAAGAATTCGCCCGCCCGAGCACCCAACTCCGGAATATCCACCTACCTTGCACAATGATCCGACATACGTATCGCAGGATATGTACACTTCCACTCTGGAATCACCCACTCCGGGGAATCCTAACTGGGGACTGGACTATCCTTATTACATCTATAGGACTGAAGCACCCCCGTTTTTGGGACAAAACTTCCAGCCGGAGCAGGAACACCTGAGAGGAACTTACATTCGTGGTGTAGAGGTGTTCACCGAGGTGGAATATGCCGTCATGATCTGTCCGGGCGAGTGGTATTGGAAGCCGGACAAACCGGATCAGGAACCATTCCCTGCTCCCAGCGGCATGCCGGACTTTGACCAGAATCAATTTGGTCTCCCAGATTCGCAGGCTCTGTGTGCACCTACAGCAGTGGCAAATTGCCTGTGGTGGTATAATGCTGTGCCTGACGGAACAACCCCGGATGACTTGATCCGACTTCTGTCTGACTATTTCAGGACCGATCCAGTTGAGGGCACTTATGTGGACTCGATTCAAGCAGGACTGGATAGATATTTCCAGAAGTTTGGATTTGACTTACAGGAGACCACCTACTGGGCGCCGGACTTTTATGAGATGGAGGAGTCACTCAAAGTGTGTCAGGACATTATCCTTGCTCTGGGATTCTTTTGGTTTGATGGAGTAGATTGGTGGATAGAAGGCGGACATTGTGTCACCATGGCTGGGGTGAACTCCGAAGGCAGAAAAGTTGCCCTCAGCGATCCAGACGCAGATGCAGCAGAATCTGGTCGACCCGGTAGGGTGAGGCCGGAGGTCCACCCGCCTCATCCCGGCGATCCTACCGTGCACAACGATCCTTCCTTTGTCTCTCAGGATGTTTACGATTGCACGCTTGATCCTGAATTCCCCAGCCCGGGCAATCCTTTCTGGGAAATTGATGACTACTATACTCCTCCTGTAAGGGACAAATACTCCGGCAAAAACATTCCGCAAAGATTCAAACCTTACGCCAAGCCGGCTCCCAAGGAGTATGTTGGTTTCTGGCGAACTGAGGTGATAGCGGCAATAATGATCTGTCCCAAACCATCCAATGCGGTGGAGGGAGAAGAGCAAGGTGGGTTGACTCCGAAAGACTTTGAGCTTTATCAGAACTATCCCAATCCATTCAACAACGAAACCCTGATACAGTTCAATCTGCGAAAATCCGCTGAGGTGACCCTGGTGGTTTACAACATCCTGGGACAGAAAGTCCAGACACTGGTGAAGGGGCGCATAGACGCAGGTCCCCAAAGTGTAGGCTGGGATGGAAAGGATGAAAAAGGAAATGAGTTGTCCAGCGGAATCTATTTCTATCAACTGAAAGCCGGTGAGGTGACAGAGACCAAACGTCTGGTGCTTCTGAAGTAGGTCAAAGGATCTGTCAACGGATTGAACGGATGTAACGGATAACAGACGAAATGAGTTGGGGCAGGGGTTTGACCCCTGCCCCAACTCATTATGCAACAAGTTCGGATAGTTATTCCGGTCAAGTTGAATCAGCCTCTCCTCTCTCTTGGGCGTTACCTAATCTTTTTCTGAAAAAGTGTATGATTCGTATTTGGTCTCCACAGTAGAATTTTAAAAACAACTTGATATTTTTTAATGCTGGAGTTAAATTACTCCAGCATTTTTTTGAGGATAATGCGAGCAGGGTGCCCGATCTGCCCATGAGGAAGTCTGAGTTTTCAACTCCGACTTTAAGTCCTTATCATTTGGTGGGTTTCTTGTGTTACTGTTAAGTCCTGATCTTTGTGGAGGGTGTGGGGGATGTGTGGCGGTTTGTTCTGTTGGAGCCTTGGAACTTTTTCCTTCCGGGCTAAGAATTAAACATAAGCTGTGCACCTTGTGTGAAAACTGCGTGATCTTCTGCCCCACAGGTGCGTTGGAGATAAAATCCATCGAAGGCAAAACTTCTCCCTCTCAAACCAAAATATCCGATCTGAAGAATGAATGATAAATTCGATTGCATAGTGGTGGGAGCGGGTCCCGCCGGATCTATGGCGGCAAAAACTCTGGCTGAAAAAGGTGTGGAGGTTTTGCTTCTGGAAAAGCACCCGGAGATAGGGGTGCCTCTTTCTTGTGCTGAAGCTATCAGCGTTTCAGGCTTAGATAGATTTGTCACACCAGATCTCGAATGGATCAGCACACAAATCCACCAGGTACTTTTAGTCTCTCCTTCAAATGAAAGATTGGTGCTCCATCATCCCCAAGCCGGCTTTGTTTTGAACAGAAAGATTTTTGACAGAAGACTGGCACAAAAAGCCTCTTTGCTGGGAGCAAGTGTTAAGGTTAATTGTTGCGCGGTGGGTCTTTTAAGTCATACCAGGGATGGTTTTTGTGGGGTCAAGGTGTTGGAAAATGGAAAGGAAAAAGAATATGGGGCAAAGATGATCATCGGAGCGGATGGGGTGGAATCGTGGGTTGCCCGCTGGGCAGGAGTTGACTCTTCCTTAAGGCTGGATCAAATAGAGTCGTGCGCTCAGTATCTTCTGGGAGAGATAGAGGTGGAGTCGGATCGCACGGAGTTTTACCTCGGGCGGTCTATTGCCCCAGGAGGATATGCCTGGGTTTTCCCTAAAAGTGACCGGACCGCCAATGTTGGTTTGACTGTAAAGCCGGATCGAACCTTAAAGAAAGCCAAAGAATTTTTAGACCAATTCGTTCAAAAAAGATTCTCCAGCTTCAGGATAATTGAATTCACCATGGGTGGTATCCCCGCCTTCGACAGAAAAATGAGCCTGGTTAGAAAGAATGTGCTTCTGGTGGGAGATGCAGGCAGGCTGGTGGATTCCCTCTCCGGTGCTGGAATATCAAACGCTCTGCTCTCCGGAAAAATCGCCGGGGAGGTGGTGAGCCAATTCGTCAAGAAAGGAGGCTCTTCATTTTCCTTTCTGAAACGATATGAAGAAGAGTTTTTGAAAGAAAAAGGACGAGAGTTGAGATTTTATTCTTATTGTCGGGCGATATTTTTGAAGATGACCGACGAGGATTTCGATACGGTGGTTTGCTTTCTGAAGGAATATTTTGGCGATAGGACGACCACCGCCATCCAGCCCATTGCGTTGATCAAGACCATCCTGAAATCAAACCGTCGGCTTTTGCGTCTGCTCAGGCATCTGGTTTGGTGAACTATGGGAAGAATCGTTCCTTCAGATTACTGGCTAACCGGGGAAGATTTCTTTTGCACCAGCTTGGTCAATCGGGACTTTATTCGGGAAGCTTTGTTGGGATGTATAGCCCCTTTTTGGGCAGCTTTGTCCAAAAATGAGACAGCTTCTTTTAAAGAAGCCTCTTCAGGTGAAGCTTCCGTCTTCTTAACCAAAGTCTTTATCCGGGATTTGATGGCTGTGTTTCTTACGTTCGACTTTTTGCTGGTTCTGAGCCTTTTTTTGACTGACTTATGTATGGCCAATGCTTTTCTCCTTGTTTTTTGTGATCATACTTTTTACAATCCATGAAATATAGAGTTAAAACCATATTTGTCAAGCTCAAAAAAAGTGATTTGTGTAATTGTCCAATTTATCAAACATGCGGCGGCTGAACCTCACCCTAACCCTGCGAAGCATTCATATGAATCTCCTTAAAAAGGAGAGGGTTAAATTCCCCTCCTTCTTAAGGAGGGGAATAAGGGGAGGTTAGAGGAAAGGGAAAAGTTACTCGTTACAGTCAAATCTAAGTCTTTGTGATGACTTCAAATTCCGAACAAGATAAAATCGCCCGATCCACCGGGATTGTCAGTTCGGCTACACTTCTTTCCCGCGTCTTGGGTCTGGTCAGGGAGCAGGTGTTTGCCTATCTTTTTGGGGCCGGCTTTGTCACGGACGCCTTCATCGCCGCCTTCCGCATACCCAACCTGTTGCGGGATCTGTTTGCCGAGGGTGCCCTCTCCTCTGCCTTCATTCCGGTTTTCACCGATCATTTAACCAATCAGGGCAAACAAAAAGCGTGGGAGTTAGCTAATTTAGTGTTGAATCTGCTTTTGATCACCCTGTGCGTGGTCGTAATTCTGGGTATCATCTTTTCACCATACATTGTCAAACTCATTGCTCCCGGATTTGGCGAGGAGATGGGCAAGCAGGAGTTGACCACGCTTCTTTCCCGCATTATGTTTCCGTTTCTTCTGTTCATCGCCTTAGCCGCCTTAGCCATGGGGATTTTGAATACTTTCAGGCGTTTTGGTGTCCCGGCTTTGGCTCCCACCATGTTCAATCTGGGGATGATCGCAGGAGGACTTTTTCTCTCCCCTTTGTTTGACCCACCCATCATAGGGATGGCTTTAGGTGTGCTCTTGGGTGGATTAGGACAGTTGGTTATTCAGTTGCCCACCTTAAGAAACATAGGCTTTAAGTATCGCTTCAAGATAAATCTCCGTCATCCCGGAGTTAAACGAATCCTTCTTCTGATGGTGCCGGCAACTTTGGGGCTTGCCTCCACCCAGGTTAACATATTTGTCAACACCCTGATTGCATCCTTCCTCACTCAGGGAAGTGTTTCCTACTTAAATTACAGTTTTCGGCTGATGCAGTTTCCCATCGGCGTATTTGGGATAGCAGTGGCGACGGTGACTTTCCCCATCATCTCTGCTTATGCGGCTAAAAAGGAGATGGGACAACTTCTCTCCACTTATACCTCATCCTTGAAATTAGTTTTCTTTTTGACCATTCCCTCAGCGATCTTTTTAGCGGTAGCATCCCAACCGGTCATATCGGTTTTGTTTCAACACGGCAAATTCACCTTTCTTGACACAGTGGCAACCTCTCAGGCTTTGATGTTTTACTGTATCGGTCTTTTCGCCTACTCTTCTGTTAGATTAACCGCCTCCACGTTTTATTCAATGGGTGATACAAAGACTCCGGTCAAGACCAGCGTGGTGGCAGTAGGGATTAATATCATTTTGAATCTCCTCCTGATGCGTCCTTTAGGATTTAAGGGATTGGCGCTGGCGGCATCAGTTGCCGCCATGACCAATCTGTTTTTGCTTCTTAAGATTTTGGACAAACGAATTGGACCACTTGACAGAAAAGATATTGGAGGCACGTTTTTCAGGATATTATCTTCGGCCGTCTTTATGGGATCTGTAATATGGATTTACCTGAAATACTTTGGGCTGAATTTAGAGACGGCAGCATTACCTGCGGAAATCCTGGAGCTTTTGGTTATTTTGATTTTGGGGTTTGTCAGCTATTTCGCCTTCTCTTACCTGTTGAGACTTTCGGAGCTTGACCGTGTGCTGGAACTGTTAAAGATAAAGAAGAGATAAAACAAGGCATCCAAGCACCGTTGATATTTAGGAGCAAGGTAAGGTACCTTGCTCCAACTGAAAAGCCCCTTTTCTAAAAGGGGCTTTTTGTTAAATAACGGTTGACTAAAGACGTTTTTTTGTTATGATTTAATGTAGGGGCGGATTTTTGAATCCGCCGGTTCAAGGGTGTATCTGAAGGGTTCGTTGAAAAAGCCATACTTCGGGGCGGGATAAATTCCCGCCCCTATGAAGGTGAATGACTCATCACCCATAGGGCAGGGCATTTAGCCCTGCTAATAGAGTTTTTCAACAGTCCATGAAGATTTACCCCAACAGGAATTCAACTCTTATGGATCTATTTAAAAAAGAGAAAAAATCAAAGGGTGTGAAAGGGACTCCTTTAGCGGACAGGATGCGACCGGAGACCTTAGAGGAGTTTGTGGGGCAGAAGCACATCCTGGGGGAGGGTTCGGTCCTGCGAAAGGCGATCTTAGAGGATAAGATCCAATCACTGATCTTCTGGGGTCCACCCGGCACTGGCAAAACCACGTTAGCTCAGATCATCGCCAAAGCCACCGGCGCACATTTTGTCTCTTTCTCCGCAGTCCTTTCCGGCATAAAAGAGATAAAGGAGGTCATGGCTGAAGCCGCCAGGATGAAAGAATTCTATAATCGGAAGACCATCCTGTTTGTGGATGAGGTTCACCGGTTCAATAAGGCACAACAGGATGCTTTTCTGCCTCACGTGGAGAAAGGGAATATCATCCTTATCGGCGCCACCACCGAGAACCCCTCCTTTGAGGTCATCTCTGCTCTTCTTTCCCGAACCAAAGTTTACACCTTAAATCCCTTGACTGAAGACGAGTTGAAGATCATCCTGAACCGGGCTATTAGTGATAAAGAAAAAGGGTTGGGGAACTTGAATGTGGAACTGGAAAAAAACGCTTCAGACTACGTTGCTCAAATGGCAAATGGAGATGCCCGGGTGGCTCTCTCCACCTTGGAGTTTGCAGCTCTAACCACTCATCCGGATAAAGATAATAAACGGAAAATCACCTTAAAGATCGCTTCCGAGACCATGCAGAAGAAGGCATTGGCCTACGATAAAGGGGGAGAGGAGCATTACAACATAATCTCAGCTTTCCATAAAAGCCTGAGAGGATCTGATCCTGATGCCGCCTTATACTGGCTGGGGAGAATGTTGTCTGGAGGCGAGGATCCTTTTTATATCGCTCGCAGGATGGTCAGGTTCGCCTCCGAGGATATCGGAAATTCTGATCCTTCCGCACTTCAGGTTACCATCGCCGCCAAAGAGGCTTATCACTTTCTGGGCTCACCGGAAGGAGAACTCTCCTTAGCTCAGGCGGCGGTATATTTAGCCACCGCGCCCAAAAGCGATGCGGTTTACAAAGCTTTTAATCTGGTGCAGGAGGATATTCAAAAAACCCAAGCCCTACCGGTGCCTCTCCACATTCGTAATGCTCCCACCCGGTTGATGAAAAATTTAGGATATGGTAAAGATTATAAATATCCGCACGACTTTCCAGATCATTTCGTGGATGAAACCTATCTTCCTGAAAACTTAAAAGACCGCAAATATTACCACCCGACCGATTTCGGCTTTGAGAAACAGATCAAGAAGAGGTTGGAATGGTGGAGGAAGAGAAAGGGTCGAGGGTCAAGAGGCAAGGGTCAAGGGCAAGGGTCAAGAAGCAAGGGGCAAGATAGAAGCCGGGATAAAGAATAGGGATCTGAGAGTCAGTGATCTGGAATCATTGTAACAAGGTTCTGTTTCACAAGGGGCGGGAATTTTCGTATGAATGTGCGTCCCGCCAACGGCGGGACGAGCATACGCATATCCTGCCCCCAAATACGGCTAATTGTCCGATCAGACCTATCTCTGAAAGGCTACCTTCTCAAGTGTTTTTTTCCTTTTTGGATCTTCTCCAATTTAGTGGATAGAATTCTGGGTAACAAAAACAGGCGTAAGGAGTTAATGAAAGTGACGGTTTTTGAGACCTCACCCCCTATCCCCCTCTCCACAAATCAGACTGTGTCACAATTCTCAAAAACCTGCTTCTGTCATTCTGGGCGAAGCGAAGAATCTCGTAGTTACAATAAGTTGCAAAATCGAGATTCTTCGGCTAACGCCTCAGAATGACATTATGACACACTCTCAAATGTGGAGAGGGGGAACAAGGGCTGACAAGGGTAGGTTTTTTGGTTGATAGTATTTCATAGTTTCTGTTTACCTGTGTGTAAGTATGAATTAGAGATGCAGATGTACTCATACGAGTTATAATCCCCCTTTGTCCCCCTTTAAAAAAGGGGGAATTTGAGATAGTCCCCCTTTGAGAAAGGGGGATTTAGGGGGATTATCTGTGATAATCATATCCCGCTCTACTTGACATGCGGACATTAGCACCTATGCTGTTTTTTGCTCTTTTTAAAAAACCTACCCCTATCAGGGGAACAAGGGGGAGAGGTAGAAAAAGACGGAATTTTGCACTTTTCCACCCAAGGCGAATCCGCCCAGGCGAACGAGCGGACGCTCCCGTCTGGGGGCGTCTGCCCGCCTCCGGGGGAATGGCAAATTGAACCCCTATAGTCGTATATGTGCCTATGCATGTTCATTCAGGTATTAGCAACTAATTTGGAGAAGAACCTCCTTTTTTAACTTTTTCAATTTTTGAGGTCTTGCCTTTGCACCGTAGTTATCTGCGGTAAATGTAAGATTGTGTCATTTAAAAACTTATAAAAGCTAACCAGAAAACCTACCGCTCTTCCCGGCGCAGAAAATTGCGCCAAACCGTTTCTCTCTCTTGTATCTCTTTTCGGTGTTAACAGGAACTTCAATAATATCAATAAGTTGATTAAATCACAAAAGGTGAATTTTGGTTTCAATATGTTGGCACGAATTTTGAGATATAAATGTTTGTCATTCCCTTTCTTTACTTCTAAACTCCCCTTGAGCTTTGTCCGCCATCTTGAGGGCGGGCGGACAAAGCTCCTTTTTTATGCCAAGATTGTTTTATCTTACCTACTAAGAAGAGCAGGAAACAGTTTACATCTTATTATTCGTATGAATGTGCGTATGCTCGTATGAGTGCATACGCACATTCATACGAATCCCCCCCTCCCCCCATTTCTTTAGGGGGGATGTAAACAATTATATGCTCCCCTTAGTAAGTCCGTGTCGGGTCTTTTGAGCAGGTATTAAGATCCGGTCATGTTAGAAGAATCGCTGAATGCAAAAAGGGAAGCTTGGGGAGTCACTCCAAACTGCAACATGGGGTCTATGACTACGGCATCTGGTCACAGAGATTTATGATGAGTTGGTTTTATCTTAAAACCGAGGAAATTTATGTCGATAAACAGAAGGGGTTTCTGTATCGACTTCCTTCTTCTTTTAAGGTAAAAGTAGAATGCTAGTTAAGATCAAAAACTCATGGGTATAATGTATGGAAATTATTACCAAGCCCAACTATGCTAAAGTGCTGAAGCAAATAAATTGGTCCATCAAGACAGCACAGGTGTATCCCCTCAGACATCCTACCGTTCTCCTAACACTGGAGAGACTGCTCTCCACCTTACAGGAGATGTTCAAAAGCATGGATGAGTTAACCATCTGCCGGGTGGAAGACAGAATCGTGGTTAACGACAGGAACATAGAGAGTTCGGATATACTAAAGGCGTTGATAGAGAAGTTTATCGATAAGAATATAAGTAGCCTGACTTTCACTAAAGATCTTACTAAGGAGGAATTGGGTAAGTTTCTAAGCTTTTTTGTGAAACCATTAAACAAAGAAGCCCAAACAAAAAACCTTCCTGAGTTTCTCAAAAGACACCATATCCAATCAATAAAGGCTGATCAGATCAGGTATGAGCTGGTGTCTGAAGATGAGGTGGTGGTAAAAGCGGAAGTGGCAAAGGGGGCAGACCTGAAAACCCAAATCTCAGAGATCATGAAAGATAACCCCGACCTGGTGAGAGATATCGTTTTGAACAAATCGGTGGATAAGGAAAGCCTTGCCGAAGGATTTAGCGCGGAGACAGACTTGAGCCAGTTGACGGAGGAGATTAGAAAGCAGACAAAAAGTCTTTCGGATGACGAGGTCTTAAGCCTTTTAGCGTCCAGTTTGGAGCAGAATTTAAAAAAATCCGAATCTCAAGATTCAGGCTCGACACTAAACGAGGTGGTGGATCTGGTGAATAAGCTTCTCCAAGACAGAGAGAAGAGGAAACTTCTGCCACAGGTAAAGAAGATGCTCTCCGAACACGGAATAATAGAGAAAAAGCATCTGGACTTCCTCTTTGAGGAGAAATGGCTGAAAAGCCAGGAGGTTTTGGATGAGCTGGTAAAGATGATAGAGAAATTAGGAACCGAAGAGGTGGATTTTGAGAGATTCATGTTCCTGTTGCACCGGGTGATAAGCTCACAAGACACCGAAATCAAATCCTATGCCATGGACAAGCTTCTTTCCAAGCTGGATTCTGAAAACAGCCAGACCAGAAGTTTTGCTGTTTCCGCTCTGGAAAAAGCATTGAGCCACTTTATTCAGGAGAAGATGGAATTTGAGTTCTCATACATCAAGGACCAATTATATGAGAGGATCAAAGACCAATTCCTGCTATCTGGTATCTTGAAGGACTGTTCTCAGTTGATGAAGACCATTTTTTTCGAGATGATTCAACGACAAAAGTTCAAAGAGGCACATCAGATTTTGCGCGAAGTCAATGCTCGTTTGAGCCCGGAAGTCGTTTATCCTGATGAGGTGAAAAAGATCGCCCAGGATTTCATTCAAGAGGTCTCTGATGACGCCACACTTGCTGTCTTGGTCTCTGAGATGAAAGAAGGAGTTCCCTTTCAAAATATAAAGCTAACTGAGGAGATTTTAGAATCTCTGGACAAGGATAAGGTGGCAGAGAAACTGACCGGTATTTTCACCGTGGATGATAGAGCCACCCGGATGAGCGCATTGAGGGTGCTTTGTCGACTGGGGAAAAGTTCCGTGTCCACTCTTTCTGCCCTTCTGTCCAATTCCGACACCTTCATCAGAAAAAAAGAAAGCGCCCTTCTGGTGGATGAACACTGGTATAAGGTACGGAACTGCATCTACGTTCTGGGGAATATACCGGATGAGAAAAGCGTGCAAAGTCTGTCCGAGCTTAGTGCCGACCCGGACATAAGGGTAAGGCTGGAGGTTGTCAAAGCCTTGGAGAAGATTGGCAGATCCGAATCGGTGGATGCTCTTTTGACCTTGTTAAAAGACGAAGACGAGGAGGTGCGTAGAAGAACCATTATCTCCCTGACCTCACTAGGTGATAAAAGTTGTCTGGAACATCTGATGGAGCATTTTCGGCATAATCGGAAAGACAAGTTGATTACTCTTACCGCCATCGGAAAAATTGGTGGAGAGGAGTCGGTTAATTTTCTGTTAAAGATTTTGTGGGAGAAGGAGAAGGGAATAAGACACCTAGCGCCCAAACAGAAGGAGGAGGTCAAGATCGTCGTCTTGAACATATTGGGTAAAATAGGCTCCGCTGAATTAGCCGGTGAGATTGAAAAATTCGTAAAACAAAAAAGAAAAGGCTTAAAAGGTTTAAAGAGCCTTTTGGTGAAAGATAGGGTGATGGAGACAGCAAAACAGACGCTGAAAGTGATAAAATCTAAAAGCAATACCCATCCCCTCACTGTCCAGATAGGATGAGGATGGAGAACCAAAGCAGAAGCGGAGTTGACGCAGGCTGAGTCTGTGATCACCTTTTTCAAAAAACATACTGAAGATCATGTAAAGACCATCATTCCCAAGTTGAAAGTACGTTGTTTCGCTTCTGACAGAATACTTATGCCCATTTTTCGCAACGGCAAAAAATTTAGGTATAGTGAAGCGCCAGCCCAAATAGGGTGCCTTTTTTTAATTGAAAGAAGTAGGTCTAATAAAGGAGAGAAGAACTTAAGCATCCTCAGACGTCTTTTCAGAAAGATTTTTTTCTTTTTGATGGAATTCACTGCCCTGTAAAATTAAACTGAAGATGTTTTTTATTCTAAGAAGGGATAGAAATTTCAAAGATCCTTTGGAGAGGTTTAGCCTAAAAAATCTTACCGGCCATTTAAGTTCGTCTTTATCACAGATGGTAGATACCTGCAATGCTTTAGCGGATGGAAAAGTTACTTCAGATTTTTTTTGCAGGTCCGGTTTTGCGGAAACTTCAGTCGATCCCTCTTTTGCGATCTGTTGGTCAATTGCCTGGATGATGCTTTGGGCTTGGCTGATCCTCTTTTCGATCTGTTTGTATGTTTTCTTTTTAATCAATCCGTGCTTGTATTTTACCTGATTGAGCTTTAAGGCGCTCTGGTAGGTGCTTTCCACGATTTGATCTTTTGTCATCCAAAAAGTTTCATAGTTGAGCATCTGTTTCCAGCTTGGCGTAAGTAGCGCCTTTCTGTGTTCCTCCAGCGTATGATAGAACAACTTGTAACCATATTCCTTTGGATTTTCAAAGACTCTGCTCCCTGGATCCAAAAAGGGAGCCAGAGGTGAAATATAAGGAAAAAGCTTTTTGCTTTTGCCCAGTCGTTCTAAGAGATGATCAATATACTCCACCGTCTCCATAACCGATTGCATATCCTGACCGGGCAATCCGATCATAAAGAAAAGATCAAACTTATGGCAACCTAACTTAAGAATTTTCTCGATCATCTGCTCCATTTTCTGATTATCATAGGGTCGACCGAAAGTGGCTCTTATCTTTGGATCATGGGTCTCAGGAGAAAGCTGAATATTGAGATGGGGAATGGAAGCGGCGATCATATTCAGAGAGTCTGAAGGAGGAATATCAAAAAATTCCAAGACCACATGATTGTCCAGCTTTTGTTTTCTCAACAGGCTTAAAAGCTTTCGGGCATACTCCTCCCCTGGTTGAAATATATCCCCTAAGATGAAGATAGGTCCTTTGAAATAACGGGCGATTTGATAAAGGTCAGAAGCCACCAGCTCCGCATCCCGGTAAGCTGGCTTTTGGCGATGACAGAACTCTTTGTAACTCTCCTGTGAGCCTCCGCAGGTTCCACAGTGATAACTACATCCCCGACAGGTGAAGACCGCAGTGATGGGATATTCCTGCCAGCCATAAAAAGGAACAGGTCCGGAAAGATCTTTGTGTTTTATCACCGATCTGATGATATGGGAATAATCCAGGGGATACTGGTTTAAATCCTCAGGAACCCAGTTGGTCTGATTAATCTTTACCTCTCCATTTTCCTTATAGGTCAGATTGGGAATATCATTAAAGCCCTCCCCGTTTTTAAGTGCGGACATCAAAAGCAAAAGAGGCATCTCGGTGGAGTCCCCTCGCAGGACAAAATCCACCTGGGGATAGGTTATAAGCTCCTGGTGAAAATAGGTGGATGACAGTCCTCCGAAGATCACCGGAGTTTGGGGATGATGCTTTTTCACTATTCGTGCCAATTCTAAACTTCCCTGAGCATGAGGAAGCCAATGTAGGTCAATGCCAAAGGCAAAAGCCTTCAACTTCTTTATCTCTTTTTCTGCATCATAATGAGGATCGGACAGCATCTTATAAGCGATGTTGATGATCCGCACATCAAACCCGTGACTGGTCAGGTAATGGGACAGGCTGACAAAGCCCAGAGGATACATGTCAAAGACAGGGGTGGAGGGAATCACATCGCTTATCGGTCCCCACATTATGGAACGTTTCCGAAAGTCGTATATGCTGGGGGGATGAAGAAGAATTAAATCGAGCATGAGAAACTAAAAATAGAGAATATGGTTCCACTGTCATTCTGATCCCGCCGAAGGCGGGAGAAGAATCGCAGTCGTCTGAGTCTCCCTTTTTCTGGTCGCATGAACCCAACATGCTTCATCTTTAGGATTCAGACAAGTCCCGTCCCTACAGATGCCCGACAAATTAGTGTCGGGTGGCTTTCGTAACCCGACTTACAGCATCACAATGTGTAGTTGCTCGATTCATCGAGCAAAAATACGCCCAATAAATTGGGCAACTACGATTCATTGTCTCATTACTACTTTCACCGCTGGTGGCGAAGTTGTAGCCGCAGACTTTAGTCTGCGTTGGTTTTTGCGTCCATATGGACGGCTACAAAACCTCTTCCCCTATCCCTCTCTCCACTCCGCCAGAGGCGGATCCACCTTCGGCGGAAAAGTGGAGAGGGGGACAAAGGGGTGAGGTAAATATTTTATACTCTCTCGATTCATCGAGCAGAAATACGCCCAATGAATTGGACAACTACCATCCATAATGTCATTCTGAGCGAAGCGAAGAATCTCGTTTTTGCTGCTCCGCTGGATGATAACATCCAGCGAGAGCGTGGGAGATTCTTCGGTCGCCCTGCCATAAGCGGGGCTCCCCCAGAATGACACACCGTAGGGGCAGCCCTTGTGGCTGTCCGCACCACGCACTGGACTGGGAGAAGCCCTGTCCCTACAGATTCTACCTGTTTTTCATTCCTTCCGAGCGAAGACGCTCTTGGTCCATCTTTTTCTGCTCCTCTATTCTTTGCTCTTCTTCCTGTTTGCGTTTCTCTCGCTCTAACTGTTGTTGTTGTTTTTCTTCTTGGTATGCTTTGTCTATCTCTACTTGGAGTTCAGGATAGAGAGTTGGATCGTCGTAGCCTACGTCTGTTTCCCTCATTCTTTCTGTCTCGTATCCCTTACGCTTGGCTACGATGCGCCAGTCAAAGCTGGCCATGCTCACCAAGTTTTCTGCCACGACATCAAAGCCGGTCAGCCCTTTCTTGACCACCACATTCATTGGATCACCGGATGTGAGTTGCACAAAGACCTTCATGGGGTGTTCGACACTTATGGTAACGGTCTCCAAGAAGAGAGGATCAAGCTCAATGTGGGCTTTGCCGTTCACCAATGTCCCCTCGCCAAAGTCCTCAAACCAGATCTCCGGGCTTTCTATCACGCTCAAAAGCCTGTGCCCCTTTCCGGTCTTCACCACCGCATACTTGGCACCAGACCCAGCAAAATCACCCGCAGCATAGACCGCCGCACCACCCCCACCAGCTGTCTCAATACCATAAACACCATAAGGGGTTCCTGTGCCAACACCCTCGTAAACCTCAAAGTATCCGCCGTAAGCATTGCCTGAGGACCAATTCTCAGCGGAACATCTGGTGCCGTATGCCGAACTGCTTGAGGTACTGTAGCTGGAGGCACGTACGCCGTAGTGCACGCCCGTCCCTTCACCAGGCGCGGAAAAAGATCCGCCATAACAATCGCCCGAGGAGTAATTGTCAGCGTAGCCTTTGACGCCGTATGACCTACCGTTTGAGTTACTGTTGGCGTTCGCAACTACGCCGATGTGATCGCCCGTGCCTGAGGACGACGTGGAAAAAGATCCGCCTTCAGCATCGCCCGAGGAGGTATTCTCAGCGTAGCCTCTGATGCCGAATGCATCTGCGTTTGAAGCACCGTAGCCCTCGGCCTTCAGGCCGTAGTGCATGCCCGTCCCTTCGGAAGACGTGGTAAAATATCCACCGTAAGCAGCGCCTGAGGAGGTATTCCCAGCGGTGCCTGTAACACCATAGTGGGTTCCTGTTCCCCCAAGGTAGGCCTCGAAATAGCCGCCGTAAGCATTGCCCGAGGAGTAATTCCCAGCGGTGCCTTTAGTGCCGTATGCCGAACTGTTTGAGTTACTGCGGCCATTGGCATATAGGCCGTAGTGCTCGCCCGTCCCTTCTTCAGACGTGCTAAAATATCCGCCGTAAGTATCGCCCGAGGAGGTATTGTCAGCGTTTGCTGAGATGCCGTATGTCCTACCGTTTGAGTTACTGTAGCCGTGGGCACTTACGCCGTAGTGATCGCCCGTGCCTGAGGAAGACGTCCAAAAAGATCCGCCGTAAGCATTGCCCGAGGAGGTATTCCAAGCGCAGCCTCTGATACCGTATGCATCTGCGTTTGAAGCACCGTAGCCGTCGGCCTTCAGTCCGTAGTGCCTACCCGTCCCTCCGGAAGACGTGGTAAAATACCCGCCATAAGCTTCGCCCGAGGAGGTATTCTCAGCGGAGCCTGTAACACCATAGAGCCGGTCCGTACTACTTCCTGAAACTTTGCCTAGAAAAGCTGAACCTTGGGCGGCAAGCACGCTGTCTGGCCCAATTGCGTTAACAAAAACCGTATCGCAATCATGGCAATTTACATCACCGCCACCCACTATCCCCGCTCGGTAAGCATAAGCCACGCTCACCATCGGCTTCAAGGGTCTCATCTCCGCGTCAGTCTCTACCTGAACACCTAAATACTTGGTGCTTCCATCAAAGACCGAAGCGGGTATAGAATCGACGCTTCCTAAGAGAACGGAGAATACGCCCTCATTTACTACAACATCTGTTTGTGTCTCCGTCCAATCTGCAGGAGAACCCAGAGTGTCTGGATAAATGGAAAAGGTTATGGAGACTGTGTCATTCAGACAGCCACCTGTTGTGGTGGTCAGCTTCCCCTGGTAATTAATCATTTGGGGGACGTCAGCGTGTGAACCAGAACACATGAAGATCGCCACGATCCCCACCCACAAAAGAATAATACAGTTGCGTGCCATGAGGCACCTCCTTTTGATTTAAGGTTTAGATTTTGTTGTTTGTTAGGACAGAGCACAAACCCTGTTCCTTATCCACTCTTCTCTTTCTTTAGATGCTTCGCTTCGCAGATTCTTCGCTTCGCTCAGAACGACAAGTGCACGTGTCATTCTGAGTCCCGCCAAAGGCGGGACGAAGAATCTAAAACCAGATGCTTCGCTTCGCTCAGCATGACAAGTATGGCGGGTTAACTTCGCTCAGCATGACAACAGGGTTTAACGTTACATCCACTCTTCACTTAGATCTTTCCACTGCGGATTCATTGATTCAATTAGCGCAAATTTCTTTTTTCTCAACCATCCTTTTATCTGTTTTTCTCTTGCAATGGCAGAAGTTACTTCATTGGTCAATTCATAATAGATGAGTTTGGTGATGTTGTATTTTTTTGTGAAACCATCAATTAGCTTGTTTTTGTGCTCATATACTCTGCGTATCAAATTGCTTGTTACGCCCGTATATAGGGTCCGTGATTTGTTTGTCATTATATAAACGTAATATTGTTTTTTCTTTCTCATACTGCGTCCAACTGCTATTGAAAATCCTGAGATGCTTCCCCCGCCAAAGGCGGGGTCAGCATGACACAGGGGGTGTCACCCTGAGCGAAGCGAAGGGTCTCGCCGTCGGATTCTGCATATACGTTGAGATTCTTCCCCCGCCAGAGGCGGGGTCAGAATGACACCTCGGATATTAAACCACCCTTCCAATCACCAACCCCAAGGATAAAAGAAGACCGGTGAAAAGGTGTGTCTGGACGGTTTTGGCCTGAGCGGGAATGAGTTCGGCAAATTTGTCGTAGTTGGCTTTCAGGATTTTGATGGCGCCAACAGCTAAGGGGAGGGTTAGAAAAGAGACTAAAGCAAAGGGGGTGACCATCCTGAAGATCACACTTCCAGCTATCACCAGATAAGTGGCGCAGATTAAGAAATAGTAGCCATAAACTGCCTTCCTTTTTCCCAATATCACCACCAGATGTCTTTTATTCACCGCCTTATCTGCTTCATAATCGGGAAATTGATTGATATATAAAATCGCCGTCACCAGAAAGCCGATGGGAAGCGATATCCAGAAGGCGGACCAGCTTAGACTGTGGGCTTGAACATAGTATGCACCTATTATGGTTAGGGTGCCCAAGTTTAAGCCAACAACAAACTCGCCAATGCCTCGATAGCCGATGAGCACCGGAGCGGCGGTATAGAAGAAGCCAGTCAAAAGCCCGAAGATGCCCAGATATAAGATCAAGTTCCCCGGCGTGACCACATTCAAATATAATCCTATGATCGAGCCGAGGCCGAAGAACAAAAATGAGCCTATCAACATGTGCTTGGGTGGAATCACCCCATTTTGAATTACCCGGCTTCCTCCGGAAAAAGGTGTAACCCTGGTGTTGATCTCATCATTTCCGGTCTTATGATCATAATAGTCGTTGGCTAAATTTGTTCCTGCGTTGAACAGGGGCACTCCCGCTAAAACCAGAATAAATTTAGACAAGCTAAACTTTCCGGTCATGTTCCAGGCTAAAGCTGATCCCACCAGAACCGGAATGGCGCTGGCGGTAAAAAAAGGCGCTCGGATTGCCTTTATCCATTTCTTTATAAAATCTTTCATCAAAAGACATCTCCCTTTTGGATTAACCCAAGGAGTCGGCTTGAGTCTGCTCTTCCCCCTTTTGAGGACTTTCCGGAACCGAGTCCACTTTCACCTCTTGCGGGTTGGCATTGTCATGAGGTTCCTCTTCAGGAATTCTGATCTTTGGCACCACCCTTCTTATCTCATCTATCGGTATATGCCCCAGCCGTATCAAAGAGACCTCATCTATGGAGACATCCAGTACAGTGGAAGGGAGGAAGACTCTTGACTTTCCGCCATCCAGAATCAAATTTATTCTTCCATTGAAGAAATAAAAGACTCTATTTGCCGCCACACAGCTTTTCTTTCCGGAGATGTTGGAGCTGGTGGCGGTGAGGGGAACCCGCACTGCCTCCAGAAGTCGAGCGACCAGCTTGCTGGGAGAAACCCGAATGCCCAACTTATCCCCTTTGGCTAAAACCAATGAGAGTCTGGGATAGGTGCTTTTGAATACTAAAGTCAAGGGTCCGGGCCAGAATTTTTCCATAAGCTTTTCTGCATCATCGCTTACAAAATCGACCACCTTACGGGCATCCCCTGCACCTTTTAAGAAGACGGAGAGGGGCTTGGATCTATCCCTTCTTTTTATCCGATAGATCTTCGCCACCATCTCCTGATTATACGCATCTGCTCCCAGAGCATAAACGGTCTCGGTGGGAAAAGAGACTATACCTCCGCCCTTTAGAATCCTGGCGGCTTCGGATATCACGTTTTTTTCCGGGTTCTCCGGGTTGACCAATAAAACTTTAGTTTTGATTAACAAATTACGTCCCTGTAATTTTGTTTTTTGAAAAAATTTATGGCTTTATTTCCACCTCCACCACCCAGCTCTCTTTATATCCCAATTTCTTTATCTTCTTCAAAAGGAAATCGGCTTCCTCTCTGGTTTCGCAATCTCCCACCCTTACCCAATAGTAGGGGGTTTTATAATCTATGCAGGTCTTATCTGAAAGTTGATTTGCCACTAACTCAGCCACCTGGGAAGCTTCATCCGGATATTTGGTGGCGAAGAATTGCACCCGGTAAACTTTCCGGGGGTAGAAACTTTCTATCCCTTTTGGTTCTTCCAATCCAATTTCATTCTCTTTTTCAAACTTAGTGGTTCCCTCCTTTTTCTCTTTTGGCTCTTCTTCGGTAACGATCACCTCATCCTGTGGAAAACCTAAGGGGTCAAACTGTTTCTCTCCTTTGGTTCGAGGATCCTCTTTTATGGATTCCCTGGGCCAGAGGGCACAACCAGTGAAAAAAAGAGAGAGCAGAAGACAAATCCAGAGTCCGTTTTTTCTCATAGATATTTCTCCAGTTCCTTATCCTGGGTGAACTCGGAAAGGAGCTCTTTCACATCTTGAACCTTTGTCTTGTGAGCCACAAAAACGATATCGCCGGTCTTCACGATCACCAGGTCTGAAACTCCCAAGGTGGCGATTATCCCATCCGAGTCGTTAACAATGGTGGTCTCATAGGTGTTTATGGCTCGTGCGTTCCCTACCATCACATTATGATCCCGATCTTTCTCTTTTATTCTCTCCAGAGCCAGCCATGAACCAATGTCATCCCAGACTAAATCCGCTTTGATCACCAGAGCGTTCTCTGCCTTTTCCAGCACGGCACAATCTATGGAGATGTTTTCCAGATGCTGGTAAATTTCTTGTTTTGCCGAATCTTCGTTTTCTGTGCCCATATGTTTGGAATAACTTTCCAGTTGCTTATACATCTGGGGTATGTGGTTCTTTAACGCTTTAAGAATAGTCGACACAGTCCAGATAAACATTCCACTGTTCCATAGATGCTTCCGGTCGTAATAGTATTGCTGTGCCACAATTCGATTGGGTTTCTCCTTAAATTCCTTTATCTGGTAAACAAGAATGTCGTCGAAGGTGTCATAAAGTTCCGCCAACTCGATGTATCCGTAAGCTGTTTCTGCCCGGGTGGGTGTGATGCCTATGGTGATCAAATACTCTCCTTCACCAGCCAGTTTTGTGCCCACCTCCAAAATCTTCGCAAGCTTCTCCTGGGGTTTGATTATATGATCGGAGGAGAGGACCACCATGGTGGCATCCGGGTCTATCTTTTGAAGATGGATAGCCGCCACTCCGATAGCCGCACATGTGTTTTTCATGGCGGGCTCGACAATTAGATTTTCCTCTTTAAGGTAATCCACTTGTTTAAGGATTGCCTTTTTTATGTTTTCCCCGGTCACCACCTTGGTTCTTTCTACCGGGATAAAATCCTTGATCCGATCGATGGTTTCCTGAAGCATGGTCCTTTTGGATATGAGATGCAGAAGCTGTTTGGGATGTTGGGTTCTGGAAAGGGGCCAGAACCTTTCTCCCTTTCCCCCCGCTAAAATGACTGCGTAATTCAAAGCCTCACCCCCAGATAAAGGGTTAAAGATAAACTTGGGTCATGGCATCACGGTCAATTCACTTAACTGTAAATCAATTTATCATAAAAGTCTTTACTTGTCAATAAAAACTTTCTCACAATTTGTAAATACCAAATACAAAGCATACACTTTTTGACAAAGAGAAAATAGTAGCCTGAGAGGTCAGTCGAAACTCCTCACTATCACGCTCAATAAATTTGGGTCTCAGTATAAAACACTATACCAAACATACATGTGCCATGAGCATCGTCACAAGGGTCACCGAGAATCTCTAAAATGTTGTCTACATAATCAGGGTGTCCCGGGTCAAACCCCACATTTTTTACCTCTCCGACAATACCTGAACCATCAAACCCATAGATATGAGCAGTGTCGGCACCAGTGAATATCCTGACATTGTCCATACAAGTTGCTTCCGGTTGGAGAGAAAGGAGGACGAAAGCGGCACAGAAAATGATAATAAAAGAACGCATAAAACCTCCATGGTCTGTGGTTAGATCAAAGAACCGGCATCTCATCTTGGATACCTCTTATGAAAGTTTGGCTTTATATATTCAATATATGTATTTTTTTGCAAGCGCAAGAAAAATTTGCGGAATCATCTACGAAATTAGGATAGATATTCTTCTATGGAGGAATGGTTTCTGTCCTCGTCGAGACAATTGATATCCATTAAACCAAAAAATGGAGGCGGAAGCTTCGTATCAAAAATGAAATTTCCCTTGACATCACGCTGTCCGTAAACTAAGATTATCATGGAGGTGAAGAAATGAATACTTTAAAGACTGCGTTTCTTTTAACTTTGATGACCTTGCTTTTTATCTTCATCGGTCAACTGCTGGGAGGAAACCAGGGGATGGTGGTGGCGTTTATCTTTGCCGCCATTATGAACCTGGGCACCTACTGGTTCTCCGATAAGATAGTTTTAGCCATGTATCGGGCACAGCCGGTAGATGAAGAGACCAGCCGGCGGCTTTACAGCATTGTCAGGCGGGCGGCAACTGCGGCTCATCTTCCCATGCCCAAGGTGTATATAATTCCCCGTCAAACCCCTAATGCCTTTGCCACCGGAAGAAATCCCAAACACTCAGCCGTGGCGGTTACTCAGGGGATCATGAAGATTTTAGATGAGGATGAACTGGAGGGAGTGATCTCTCATGAGATGGCTCATATTAAAAATAGAGATATTCTGACCGGATCCATTGTAGCCACCTTAGCAGGCGCTATCAGCATGTTAGCCTTTATGGCCCGATTTGCGGCAATCTTCGGTGGTTACGGCGGAAGGGATAGTCAAGGTCGTGGAGGGGGGTTGGGTCTTCTGATTATGGCAATAGTGGCGCCTTTAGCCGCCCTGTTGATACAGATGGCTATCTCCAGATCCAGAGAATATGCGGCAGATAGCACCGCTGCAAAAAACAGTCACAAGCCTCTTGCTCTGGCTAATGCCTTAAGGAAGCTGGAGAGTGCGGCCAGAAGAATACCTCTTGGTGCAAAACCTGCCACTGCTCATCTTTTCATCGTGAACCCTCTCTCTGGAAAAGGAATGGCCAGCCTGTTTTCCACTCACCCGCCAATTGATGAAAGAGTAGCAAGACTTCAGAAGATGGCAAGAGGGATTTGAAGTCGTCCCTAGACGGCCGTCCGCCGACCGCCGTCATATTGATGCGGTAAGGACGGTGAATTCCGATAGACCCTCACCGCATTTTTTGTCTAAATGGAGGAAGAAATCCCTGTATGGGAAGTGCCTGGATCCAGATACTTATAATTCTGCTTCTGATCTTAGCCAATGGTTTTTTCGCCTCATCTGAGATAGCCTTAATCTCCGCCAGAAGAAGCCGGATCAAACAACTCTCCGAAAAAGGACACAAGAAAGCCCAACTGGTGGGCAAGCTTCAGAGCAAGCCGGATGTGTTTTTAGCCACCGTTCAGGTGGGAATCACCCTGGTGGGAACATTAGCTTCGGTGGTGGGAGGTGCCAAGGTTGTCGATCACTTAAAACCGTGGATTGAGAAAATTCCCTCCCCAGCCATTCAAAATTCCAGTGAATCGATCGCCATCGGAATCGTAGTGGTGGTCATCACCTATCTGCTCTTGGTGTTGGGGGAACTGGTTCCCAAATATTTAGCTTTGGCTTACCCGGAAAAAATCGCCTTCAGAACCGTGGGATCTGTCAACTTTCTGTCCAGATTGGCTTTCTTGCCAGTCAAAATGCTTTCCAACTCCAGCCGATTTTTTGTTACCCTTTTTCTCAAACGGGTTCCGAAAGAAAGCGGATTTATCACCGACGAAGAATTAAAGTTCATTGTGCGAGATGGGAAAACCAAGGGGGTTTTTGATCAGACCGAGGAACAGCTGATCCGCCGCGCGCTTGAGTTCACCGATACCACTGTTCGAAATGCCATGACTCCCCGCACTGAGATCTTTGCTCTGGACATAAAAGCCGGACAAGAGCGGGCAATTCGAGCCATGACTGAGGAGGGATTTTCCCGAATTCCAATATATAAGGATAACCTGGACAATATCGTGGGGATAATCTATGCCAAAGATATTATCAACCTGCTGCAGAACAGAGAACTTATCATTTTAGAAGACATCCTGCGCAAGCCCTATTTTGTGCCGGATTCAATGAAGATCTCTGAGCTTTTAAAAAACTTTCAAAAAAAACGATTACATATAGCCATAGTGCTGGACGAATTTGGCGGCACAGCCGGGCTTATCACCCTGGAGGATATAATCGAGGAGATAGTGGGGGAGATTCGGGATGAATATGATCAGGAAGAGGAGGAGATTTATCTGCTTTCCGACAACTTAGCCATCGTGAACGCCGGCTTGTTTATCGGGGAGTTTAACCAAAAGTTTGGCACCGATCTTCCCGAAGAATATAATACCATGGGAGGTTATCTTACCGGCAGTTTGGGAAGTATCCCGCTTTTAGATGAGGAGATCAAGATAGGTAACCTCACCTTTGTGATCTTTGATAAGGTGGGACCCAGGCTCAAGAAAATAAAAGTGATCAGAGAACGGAAGGAGTAGAAGAGAACAAACAGGGGAAAGACAAATGGAATAAGGCGATATTGAATTGTCATAGGAAGCTCTGAAAAAGTCCAACGGGAAGGGTTTTGTTGGAGTGTCCCGCCTTTGGCGGGACCTGTCCTATCCTATGGATCCTGTGGAAAACTTCTTAAAAGACAAAAGACTTTAACATGGTTCACCTAAAGGTGAACACTCCAATTTCTGCTTTTCCTGCCAGGGGCGGGATTCCAGGTGGGGCGATGTATTCGTACGAATTTTTTCAGAGCTCTCTTGATTTCTTACAACAGACGAATTGTGAACTGTTGTTTTTGATCTTTATTTTTGCATCCATATCATGTTTGAATCCATACTGGAGCCAATTGGAAGATGGGTAATTAGCTTCATCTCCCAACTGGGCTATACGGGAATAATTATCACCATGGGAATTGAAAGTGCCTGTATACCTTTGCCATCGGAGATCATCATGCCTTTCTCCGGATATTTAGCATTCACCGGAAGATTCAGCCTGTGGGGCGTTTCCGTGGCTGGTGCCTTTGGTTGCGTGGTGGGATCGGTGGTCGCTTACTGGGTGGGAATTCTGGGAGGACGTCCTTTTATCCAAAAGTATGGAAGATATGTTCTGATCTCATCAAAAGATTTAGCTACTGCTGATCGCTGGTTTGAAAGATACGGAGAGTGGGCCATATTTTTCTCCCGCCTTCTGCCGGTCATAAGAACCTTCATCTCCCTTCCGGCAGGAATCGCCCGGATGAACTTTCCGAAGTTCGTCATCTACACCTTCCTCGGGTCTTTGCCCTGGTGTTTGATGTTAGCCTATGTGGGAAAGATACTGGGAGAAAACTGGATGAGCATAAGAGTCTATTTTCAGCGAGCCGACATCCTTATCGGGATAATCATAGTCTTAGGCATAGCCTATTTCTTATATCGGCACTTAAAACCGGAGAAAAAAAATAATCTCACTTCAGGTGAATAAATGCACGCCTTAGCTTTTTTTGGCACAGCCTTCATCTCTTTATTTTTGGTGGTTGACGTTGCCACCAATATGCCCATCTTTTTGTCCTTAACTGAGAAATATTCTGCGTTTGACAGAAGAAGCATCGCCCGAAAAGCACTTTTGGTTGCTTTAGGAATTCAGCTTTTATTTGTGATCTTTGGTAACTATATCTTCGGATATTTAAACATTAAGTTATATTCATTTTCCATTGCCGGGGGAATTTTGCTCTCCGTTGTTGCCATGGAGATGCTATTCGGGCGCAAAACCCGCACCGAATACCAGGAAAAAGAACAGGAAGAGGAGAAGGAGAACATCACCATCGTTCCTCTGGCAATTCCTTTGCACACCGGACCTGCCTCCATCGTCACCGGCATGATCATCTTCGGTAATGCCGACACCCTGGTGTTGAAGGGGGTCTTTGTTCTTGCCACCGTCTGCGTCTATTTGGCCTCCATGCTTGTCCTCTTGAAATCAGACATAATCTTTAAGATTTTCAAGCCTCTGGGCATGAAGGTGATAACCCGGGTGATGGGCTTGATTTTGTTAACTCTGGCAGTGCAATTCGTGGTGAATGGAATAAAAGAAGCCTTAAGGTAAGGTCTTGTCCCAAAAGTATGTGGTAGGGAAAATGCTTGACATTTCAAAAAGATGCGTATGCACTCATACGAATCTGAATCTCAACCTTGTAGTAAGCTTGTCGAACCTATCGCCTCTTCCTCCAGAGGCGCCCGCCCCGCCTATGGCGAACAGTTGGTTGACAATCTTGCTCCGTTTCGGCTTTATGATGTTCTTTATCTTTAAGTTCCTCTTTCATCTTTACTAAAGATTTTTGATCTTTCTCTCTTTCATCCACGGCCTTACATTCAGAGAGAATAAATTCAATATGCTCATCCATATGTTTAAGATATTAAACGAAGTGAAATCCATAGGAACGTTTACGCTCCCAGACAGGTCTCCGTCAATAAGATCGAGTTTTATGTATAACCGGGCACATTGCTTGAGAACCTTTTTGAGGGCGTTTTTGTTGTTCTTTCTGAAATTGGCAATAGTTTTATGATCAGGCTTTAAGTTGCCCATAAGCCACATAGATGAAACATTATGATGGACTGCCCTTTCTAATCTTCTGGAGCTTCTAAATCCATAAGAATAGCCATATACCAGAAGCTTTAGCATGGCCTTGGGATCATATGTTGAATTGCCCACTTTATGTTCATCCAACACAATCCCTGGTTCATCAAAATCAAGGGCATCCACAAAGGCATCCATAAGCCCTTACCGGGGCATTCTCGCTTACATAGTCTTTGATGCTTGGTGGAAGAAGTTCGGTTTGTCCTTGATCACCATATCGACATGCCATAGTGAAGCTTCCTTTCCTCATTTGTCTATACTATTATAGCATATCCGACGGGTAATCGATAGGTAATTTTTAGAATTTTATCTAATTTATACATACTTGGGGAACAACTTGTTTAATTATGACACAGTCTGATTGACGGGTATTTCCTGTGTCACCCTGCTCTACTCAAGGTGGATGTTTTTCATCCACCAAAGAAAGAATGGGTTGGGGACGACAACGTTCCCAACCAGCGAAAAGGTAATATTTCAGATAACGGTTAATAACCGCATTTACTCTTAGATCTGACATTGGCTAGGTGAGATACCCTGCCTGCGATGGACAAGGATCCGATCTCTCAAGACGCATATAACTTGTATCCGACGTCTGCATTTTTTCTCCTAAAATCTCTTGCTTTTTTTGGCAAAAATTGTTATTTATGAAAAAACATTGGAGGTAGTCTTAAACCAGGAAGTTTGTTGGAGGGGAGAAGAGCTTGGGAAGGATAATCCGAAGGATCCATATGGACAGTCCCCAGCAGAGCAAATTTTACCGGGCAGTATAGCCTCCATCTATCACCAGCTCACTGCCGGTGATGAACTTCGATTCTTCCGATGCCAGATAAAGAATGCCATAAGCTACGTTGTCTGCTTCACCCACATGTCCGATTGGATGTAAGCTGTCTAACATCATCCTTACCTCTTCTACATTTCCTTGAGATTTAGCATAGTTTTCCACCATCGGCGTCCAAATGAATCCAGGATGAACCGAATTCACTCTGATTTTATCTTTGGCATAAAGAAACGCATCCGTCTTGGTCATTATCCTCACCGCACCTTTGGAGGCATGATACGGTGGGACATCGGGTGCGCTAACGATTCCATATATCGAAGATAGATTTATTATACTACCACCGCCTGCCTTCTGCATATAAGGTATTACATGCTTGGTGCAGAAAAATACCCCCTTGAGATTGACCGCCATAACCTGGTCCCATTCTTCTTCGGTTATCTCGTGCGTCGGCTTGCTTACCCCCGCTACACCTGCGTTGTTAACCAAAATATCAATTTCCCCAAAGGTTTTGTTTATGTCAGCGAATGCATTCTGCACTTCTTTTTCCTTTGATACGTCCAGATGCCAGAACTTTGCCACTCCACCAAAACCTTTGATCTCATCCACCACCTTTTGCCCCTCTTTGTCCAGAATGTCCGTCACCGCTACCTTTGCCCCTTCTTTTGCCAGAAGCATACAGCTTGCCAATCCAATTCCCAGTGCTCCCCCAGTAACGATGGCTATTTTGCCTTCTACTCTGTTCATATTTACCTCCAGTTTTTTCTCACTTCCTCGATGGATTCGGATACTCATCTACGTGTCCATACGTTTTTATGGGTTTTTTAAAATATCCTAATTCTGATTGCAATGACTCCATTAGGCTCTTTTCTTTAGCTGTCCAGATATCTTTCGAAAAAAGACAAACATCCAAAGAAAATCCCTTTCCGGGTTCATATTCCTCGGTAGCAATTCCAACGACATTCGTTTGATTAGGATACATGCCCCGAGCCACAAAACAACGCAAACCAAGTTCTTCGCGTCGGTAATTCCTATCTTCTTTGTGAGGTCGAGCTAAAAATACATAGGGGACACCTGAAGGTGATTGTGACAGCTGAGATCTAACCCGTTTTTGTCGTGCTAGCTCCATGAATTGCAAGAAACTCTTTCCAAGAACTCTACGAGAAAATCGATCCTCCCGAGCCATAATTCGAAGTGTCTGCTCGAGGTCGATCAAAGAATCTCCTACCTCAATGTTGCCAGTCTGAAAGTCCTTGGATATGATTTCTATTAAACGATCCCATATATAACTATCTTTATCTGCTTCTTTCTTAGCCCGATACTCAGGACGTTTTATAAACCCTTTCCATAAGTTGTCATCGAGATAAAGTGCGTTGAACTTATCAGGGAAGACACGACCATTTGTTAGGTAAAGTGCCAGTAGGTCCTCTTCGCCCCCATTCAATGTGATCTTGACACCCTTAGTGAGAAACGCTTCAACATCGCTCAGATACTTCACAAAATCAGTAATAGTATCAAGTTCATTCATCACTATATCAAGAGATATTTCGTCGAAGGTATGAACAAAACCTTTACCAAAATCACCTAAATAAAGAGGCCACTTTTCTCCTCGTCCCAATGCAACTGCTACTCGATGAATTTTTCTGCATAGACCATCAGGGAAAGGAAGCATTATTTTTCCATCTTTGGTGATAACATGTGAACTCTTGGTTATCCAGCCTTCGGCACCATAAATTTGTTTCACTGATTCATCTATTGAACGTTTTAACCACCTTGCCCAGTCACGAGAAATGTTTCCGCTATCTTTGACTTCAACCTCTTTAATGGAAAAGATAATTACATCCGGATCGCACACGACAAGAATGTCACAAAGTTCCTTGCGTGCATCCTTACCTCTTGGACTAGGATAGCTCCATAATGATAGAAATGTCTGCCTGCAAAGTTTCGTCACATATTCTTCGGATTTGTTCATAAACTATCTAGTTTGTTAGTTTCAAATGCCCTCGTCCACGACTATATATGATAAGAGACAAGGTGTTCTTTACCACCAAAGAAGAACCTTAAAATGGTCTCTTATCATCTATTTCCTCTTCGCATATGTTATCCTTTTCTCTCCAAGAAATCAAGAACTTTTTGCTTTGACTCTATTTATCAGGCAGTCCTGACTTTGGCGGGCTGGGAGCCCGCCCTATGCAGGAACTACCGTCAACGGATCTAGCGATTGGTCAACGGATGAAACAGATTAAACAGATGAGCAATAATTTCATCCGCTCCATCCGTTTAATCCGCTACCCAGCCATTTTTTTCTCTTAAACCTCTTGCTTTTTTCAGCAAAAATAGTTATTTATGAAAAAACATTGGAGGTAGTCTTAAACCAGGAAGTTTGTTGGAGGGGAGAAGAGCTTGGGAAGGATAATCGCTGTTGCCAATCAAAAAGGAGGAGTGGGGAAAACCACCACCGCAGTTAACTTATCCGCCTGCCTAGCTGTGGCTGAAAAAAGAACCTTGCTTGTGGATATCGATCCTCAAGCCACCTCCACCTCTGGTCTGGGAGTTGAAAAAAGCAAGTTGGAGAAAAGTATATACGAAGTGCTTGTGGAAGGTTTTCCTCTGGAGAAGATTATTCAAAAGACAGATCTCTCTTTTCTGGACCTGGCCCCTTCTCACCTTCGATTGGTGGGGGCAGAGGTGGAGTTGGTCAACATGTTAGCCCGGGAAAAAAAGCTTAGCCTTGCTCTGGAGTCGGTAAGAGAGAAATACGATTTCATCCTGATTGACTCTCCTCCATCCCTGGGTCTTTTGACCATCAATACCCTCACTGCGGCAGATTCCATCCTGATACCCATCCAGTGTGAATATTATGCCCTGGAGGGTTTGGGACAGCTTTTGAATACCATAACCTTGGTGCAAAAAAGCTTGAATCCCCGGCTTAAAATCGAGGGTGTTCTTCTTACCATGTATGATGGAAGATTGAATCTATCCAAGCAGGTGGCAGAAGAGGCGAGAAAGTATTTTTCGGAGAAGATGTATAAGACAGTTATAAATAGAAACGTAAGGCTTTCAGAAGCCCCTGGCTTTGGTAAACCGGTAGTACTTTATGATATAACATCCACCGGAGCGGAAAATTACTTGAGTTTGGCAGAGGAGATACTGAATCACAGGATCGAACTCCCTGAAACGATTTATTCAATAAATGAATGACGGATGACGAATGACGAATGACGAAAAAATCAATGAGACAATAGAATCTAAGAATGTTCTGCATGTGTTTGAATCATACGATCGAAGTAACGACTTATGCTGGAGAGGTTGAAAATGCGTAGAAACGCTTTGGGAAAAGGATTGGAGGCGCTGATTCCCGAACTCCCACAGGAGTTGGTAGAACCGGAGAAGCAACCGGGAAAAGGGCTGGTTAATTTGAGGGTGGATAAGATCAAATCGAATCCCTATCAACCCCGCACAAGAGTGGATGAAGAAAAGCTTGCCGAGCTTTCTGCCTCCATAAAGGAAAGAGGGATCATTCAGCCGGTAGTGGTAAGGCAGGTGGGAGAGGAGTTTGAATTAGTTGCTGGAGAAAGAAGATTTCTGGCGGTTAAGAAGCTGGGCTGGGAAAGGATTCCCGCCATAATCACAGGAAAGCTCTCCAAAGAGGAGATGCTGGAGTTCTCTTTGATCGAGAATCTTCAAAGGGAGGATTTGAATCCGATTGATACTGCCACAGGATACAAAAGGCTTTTGGAGGAGTGCCACCTTTCACAGCAACAACTGGCGCAAAAGATAGGAAAGGACCGCTCCTCGGTTGCCAACACATTGAGACTGCTAAACTTGCCAGAGGAAGTGCAGAGACTCATCTCAAGTGGAAAGCTCTCTGAAGGACATGCCCGGGCAATACTTTCTCTATCCACAGAAAAAGAAGAAATCGACCTGTCCAGACGGGTAGTCAAAGAAGGGCTTTCTGTGCGTAAAACCGAGGATTTAGTTTATGGAAAGAAGAAAACTTCTGGCACGAAACAGAGAGCAAAGGTCTCTCCGGCGTTTTTTGAAATTGAGGAGAAGTTGAAACAGTTTTTCGGAACTTCGGTGAAGGTAGTGGGGAAAAGGAAGGGGGGGGAGATCGAGATAGAGTTCTATTCGGAGGAAGATCTATCCAGGATATTGGAATTGTTGGAGATAACTCTATAACCGCTCCTCATTGGCAGGGTTGATCCGCTTTTATTGGAGGAAGGGGTAGCCGTCCCGCCTTTGGCGGGACGGGGGTAGAAATGAAAAAATGGGAAAACTTCTCTTTTAGTCAACGAAGTATATAAGAACTTTATTTTTTAAGGAAAAAGTAAAGAGAGTCTATGCCCAAAAGATATGTGAACTTTTTCATAGTTCCTGAGGGGAAGCCTAAAAGCTTAAAGTTCAAATTGTCCTTCTTCCTGACCCGGGTGATAGTGGGTGTGTTGGGCTTTCTTCTGGTTTTTATCGTTGTTTTGAGCATCCTCCATGGAAGGCTGTTATACCAGGTCATCGCAGGAAAGTCGCTGAAACAGGAAAACGAAAGCCTGAAAAGATATAATGCCAAGGTGGTTGAGTTGGAAAAAGAGCTTCAGGATTACAAAAGGTTTGTCCAGAGGGTGGCGCAGTTAGCAGGAGTTGAATATCCAGGACAGAGTGAAATTCAATTGGCTTATTATCCTGAAAGAATGGAGTCACCAGATAAGAGGGCAATTTATCCTTCCACAGAAAAAGAAGAAAAGAAAATCCCATCCCCGGATTCGATTCCCGCACAGTCTGACTCCTTGAGGCGTATCCCCATAGGTGCACCCATAGAAGGATGGATCACCCGAGGGTTCTCCATGAATATCTATGGATTTGGAGGCGAACATCCCGGGGTAGATTTTGCGGCGAAGACAGGAACGGAGGTGAAGGCAACCGCAGATGGCATGGTCGTTTTTGCTAATTGGGACGACATCTATGGAAATCTGGTGGCGATCAATCATGGAAATGGTTATGTGACCTATTACGGACATAATTCAAAAATCTTAGTTAATGTCGGAGATGCCATCAGACGGGATGAGGTGATTGCCCTCTCTGGAAACACTGGCAGGAGTTCAGCCCCACATCTGCATTATGAGATCAGAAAAGATGAAGTTCCCATTGATCCTGAAAGTTTTCTAAGCTATCGTTGAAACCATATCATGAAAAATACAAAAATTAAAGGAGAAGGTGGATTGAATACCATAATTGGAAAGGATTCCATAATAGAAGGAACCTTAGAGGTTCAGGGTGGACTTCGAGTGGATGGCATTGTAAGAGGAAGAATCTCTGCCACAGAATCGCTGGCAGTGGGGGATAGTGGCAGAGTTGAAGCAGATTTGACTGTTAGAATTGCAGTAATTGGCGGAAAGGTAGTTGGAAACATCTTTGCACAGGACAAGATTGAGCTTCAGTCCAAGGCTGAAGTAGAGGGGGATATAACCACCAAAAATCTGATAGTAGAAGAGGGGGCAGTGTTTCATGGTAGATGTAATATGAAGAATTCTTCGCCTGAAACGGTTACGTCTGAAGAGTAAACTATCATAGAGAAAATCCCCTATTTAACTGGCAAAAAATTCCTAATGTTGATAATTGTCAGAGAAATGTGGAAAGTTTGTTAATTTGCTTTGTATCAATAGATTAATTCATAAAATTGAGAATGGAACAAGCAAGGTTATCCACATTTTTTCGCATAAGCTTTGATCATGGTGAAAGTTAGACAATTTCATCAAGTTTGTTCATAAAAAGGGAAGGGCAAAGCCTATGTTTGCGTTTGCATTACCTTTTTTATAGAGAAGTTGTGCGAATTGCAGGGGCATGTTGAACAATCCTAACCCTCAAGAATCTCTTATATCACATTGAACAGATGTTTTTGATATTTATCATTTTGATAATAGGGGCAACCGTTTCATTTCTGCTCTACCGCTTCTATCTTTTTTCTTTCCTAACCTATCTTTCGGCAAGATTTGAGCGAAGGGGAAAAGACTTTGAGATTCTAAGTTCACTAAGAGAGAACCTCATCCACGAGAGAAAGAAAAAAATGGCAGGACTGGAGATGATACTCACCAGTTGGGAAAGAGAGGAAGAGATTCAGTCACGATATGAATATTTCGAGGAACTCCTGGGTCAATTGAAAAATCTTGTTCAGGAGGAAAGAAGAAATCTGATGGCGGTCACCAAAGACATCTGGCTATGGGGAAAATTATGGAATATACTGAGAAGAATTGAGAAAATCTCAAAGCAGAAGAGGGAAAAATCCGATGTCCCAAAACTGAAAAAAAATTTAGCCCGATTTCAAAATCTGATAGATGAGGTCGTAGAAAGTGCTACTGTGAAGTTCTCTTTTACCCTCAACCAAGCTGTAAAAGAATCTGTGAAAATAGTGAGAGTTGAAAAATCCCAGATAAGTAAAATTGAGATCAAGGAACAATTAGAAAATGTAGGTGATACGATTCGATTCTCCTATGATAAATTTAAGGATTGGCAGAGGGTTTTGACCAATCTGATTCGTAATGCGGTGGATGCAGTGGAAGCCAAACAATCCGGGGCGGGGACTGTAGTGGCAGACCTCGGTCTGCCGGGAGGGGATGAGAGCCTCTGGGTCAAAGTTTCGACCAGAGAATCAGAGAAAGAGGGTGGTCAGGCAAGAATGCCTGACCTACCAAGAATCTCCGTCCCAGTCTCAGTCGTCATTGAGGATTGCGGCATCGGTATGGATGAGGTTACCAAAGCCTCTTTTTACAAGAAAGGGTTCACCTCCGGGAAAAGCGGGGGCTTGGGTCTTGGGATTAGTGAGGAATCTGTCGAGTTCATTAATCGGCATGGCAACTGGCAGATTGAAAGCCAGAAAGGGATTGGCACAAAAATAACCATAAACATAGACAGAGAAAAGGCCCAAAAAGCTGAACTCATTCTCCCCGCCCCAAAACCTTTCTACCGAACAAGATTAGCCGTTGGTTTGTCTATTTTCTTGCTTGCGCTAATTGCCTTAGCTATCCTCTTTACGTTTGACAAATATTCAAGATTTTGGGTGGACTGGAATCCAGCTTATGCAGTGGCTGAAGAAAACTATCTCATCGTCAAGAACAAATCTGAAAAGGTATTATGGGACGTGCGCCTATCAGCACGTATCAGACCTACGCTACTCGAACCAGAAGAAGCCGTAGTCAAACTTGCTGATTTGGATGGAGATGGGATAAATGAAGTTTTGACGGGGATTGATTTTACCGAAAGCACCACCGGCAAGTTCATCTGTTTCAATTACAGAAAAGAAAAGCTGTGGGAATTCCCTTGTGGAGATTCTGGCATCTATCAAGGTTGCAACGCGTATTTCTCTCCAGTACATATTTTAGTTGAAGATGTTTTTGGAGATTCTAAAAAAGAGATTATAGTCAATAGCGCACATTCGATCTGGTTTCCAGACCAGTTAGCAATATTAGATAAAAAGGGGAATAAACTATCCGAATACTGGCATCCGGGCACATTCAACTGTTTGCATTGCTCGGATTTTGATAATGATGGAGAGAAAGAGATAATCTTAGGTGGTGGAAATAACAGAATAGGTTGGCGCCCAATCATTTCTATCCTTGAGCCCAAAAGAGTCTTTGGGCAGGCAATGCCCTATAATGCGGCGAAAGAAATCGAGAAGGCAAAAGAAGAATGGTATATAGTTTTCCCAAATATCAAAAAGAGTATACCAGATGAATCTAAGTGGGTGCATTTTCTGTCTTGGGTTTACCACATCCGGTTGTTTACTGAAGACGATGAATTGCAGGCTAATTTGGCTGACGGAAGGAACTATTTTTTGACTCTGAATTTTGAACTTAAAAATAGTTATTTCAATCTTTCTGGTTTTCTCGGATGGAAAGAAAAACGGAATTTTCCCTATGACCTAACCGAAGAGGATGAGGAGAATTGGAAAAACATTGAGGTATGGAAAGCGGGGGTAAGAATAAGATAAGAATTGCTTTTTTCTAAAATTTAGAAAGGAATTTCCAGAAATTAGAATTTGCCAATGTCAGAATAGGATTTATCGACAGTAATCCTCTCGGTTTATCTTTCCAGATAAAATAGTTATCCTCAAGCATATCTTCAAGTTACTCTCCCCCTTCGCTTTCAATTTAAACCCAGAAGAATAACCTGGCATACAAGTTGCAATACAGAGCGAATGCTTATGCACAGTGAGCCGGCTCAGGACATAAAGAATTAACTAAACGAAAGGAGGTGAGTAACTAGAATTCAGCAAAGAGGTGTGAGAAGACGACCAAGCGCTTGGTTTAATTCGCAGTCTTTGACTGCAAATTCCATAGGAGGATAATCGAAGGAACTAAGCATTATAAGTGATAGTAATAAATGTTGGGCTAAGAAACTAAACCATTATTATAACGTTATAGGAGGACAAAAATGAAAAAAATATTGATGCTCCTGACAATTGTTCTGATTTTACCCAGGGGTTTGTTAGCCAATACATTAGCCCACTGGACTTTTAATAAGGGGTCAGGTGATACAGTGTACGACATCAGTGGGAACGGACATCACGGTGTGATATATGGCAACGCCAACTGGTTGAAGCGGTATTGCCACGATTACGCCCTTGAGTTCGATGGTATTGACGATTACGTGTCTTGTGGTGTGATACAACCATACCTGACAACTTCATTTACCGTCGAGATTATTTTCAAAGTTAACAACACCGGAGAAAATGGGAATTGGATCTTCTCCACTGGTGGCAATGATCCATACTCTTGGACGGCAATCAAGTTCAAAATAGAGTCAAGCGGAGTCTTGCGTTGTGATATTAGGCTTAGCGGAAGTGGGTCATTGTTTTCGGTGACAAGCCCTGGCGTTGTTAACGATGGCAATCGGCATCATGCGGTTTTTGTGTATGACAATGCCAACCTCAAGCTTTATCTGGACGGTGATCCTTCACCTGTTGCTGAGGCACCAGCTACAGGGACTATCGTTCAGCAGAACCATGCCACCTATATAGGCAGATATGATTGGTGGGGCTGGGAAGCGTCAGCATTCTCCGGCGTAATTGATGAGGTAAGAATCAATTCCACAGCGCTTTCTCCAGATGAATTCTTGTCGTTCCTGTTCGCTCCGTGTGGGGACGTGAATTGCGATGAGGTTGTTGACCTCGCTGATGTGCTGTATCTGATAAATTATCTGTACAAAGGTGGGACGCCCCCTTGCGACCCAGCCTTGTGCGGATCGACTTCTGGTTTGTCTTTCAATATGTCACAAAGCTTGAGCAAAAAAGCAACAGAATCCACTGTTTATTTTTCGCCGATCAGTAGAATAAGGGATGGTCTCTTCGAGGTGCCACTATCCGCTGAATTTGATATGGATGTCGCAGGTCTTCACCTTGAGATCAACTACGATCCTGAAAGATCACCCTGCTTGAGCCAAGCTTAACTTCCAGAACTAAAGGCCTCCAGCTTTATTCTCACACAGAGGATGGCGTGCAGAAGATTGGGATTCTGGACATAAACGGTGAGAACTACATTTCTCCTGGGGAAGGACCGTTGGTGACATTGAGAGTAAGAGGCAGTGACCTCAGCAGTTTGGCTATTAAGGAGGCGATCCTGGTCGATAGAGATGCCAACAAGATTCCGGTGGAGATAGTCAAAAGTATTGCTACCATAGAAGAGAAGTCTGCCCCTGAAGATTTAAGTCTGGTTCAAAACTATCCTAATCCTTTTAATCCAGCGACTCGCATCCAGTTTATAGCTTCCAGTGAGCAGTCTTCAGTTCCCACTACCCTACGAATATACAACGTTCGCGGACAGTTGGTGCGAACTTTAATGAATGAGTCGAAGATTGCCGGAACCTATGAAGTGATATGGGATGGCAGGGATGATCTTGGGAACGAGGTGGCAAGCGGCGTCTATTTCTATAAGCTCAAGGCAGGAGATTATACCGAGGCCAAGAAGATGATTTTGATGAAGTGAGTAGAGGGCGAATAGGAACTCTGCGAGGGGGAATTAAAGCCGCCAGGCGAAGGGCACGCGTTTGGCGGCTTGGGAATTCCCAACAGATTGGTCAACGGATGAAGCGGATTGAACGGATTATGTATGAGAGGTATCTTGAGGGGAAATATAATAATCCCCCTAAGTCCCCCTTTGCAAAGAGGGATTAAAAGAAATTCCCCCTTTACTAAGGGGGGATACAGGGGGATTGGAATCTCATTTGAGCTTGACACAAAATAGAAGAGAGTTATCTTTGTTATATAAGAGTAGGATTTCCCAACAGATTGAACAGATGAAACAGATGAGATAAGTATTGAGTATTGAGTATTGAGTATCGAGTTTTGAGGTGTGGGTTTTGATTTTGAATTTATTCGTCATTAATCATTCGTCATTGCCTTTATGCTCAAAGTCCTAATCATAGACGACGGGATCGACATAACCAACTACTGCCATCAGTTCATCTCCAACGGGTTCGAATACGACCATATCAAAAGCGGGGTAAATCTTTCCAGAAAGCTTAAGAAAAAAGATTACAATCTGATACTTCTGGATAAAAGTTTTACCAAAATTGACAAATCGGAGCTTTTGGGTCCGGTGAAAGATGCAGATAATGAGGGTTTGAGAATTCTGACCGCGATCAAAAAGTTGGATAATAATATTCCGGTGATCATGGTCACTGCTCACGCGGATTATGATTCGATGTCTTCGGCTTTACATCTGGGAGCCTTTGATTACGTGGAATGGGACGCTCTGCAGAAGGACTATCTGTTTCTGAAGCTGAAAATGGAAAGAGCCGTGGAGTGGGAGAAAAGTGCCCGCAAAGAACTGGTTGAGAAATATAATCAGTGGGGGCTGATCGGAAAAAGTCAGGTTATGGTTAAGCTTTTTCAACAGGTGGAAACTGCTTTGAATTCGGATTCCACTCTGTTACTTCAAGGTGAAACTGGAACAGGCAAGGATTTAGTTGCTAAGATCATCCACCTGCATAGCGAAAGATCCGAAAATCCATTCGTTTCGGTGAACTGTGCTGCCATTCCTTCCACGCTTCTGGAGGTCGAGCTTTTTGGGCATGAAAAGGGAGTGTATACAGATGCCAAGGAAAGAAGAGCGGGCAAGTTTGAGATAGCCAATGGCGGCACCATATTTTTAAATGAGATCGGCGAGCTCCCCCCAAATCTTCAGGCAAAGCTTTTGAAGGTGATAGAGGAGAAAAGGGTGGATCCTTTGGGAGCATCCAAGCCGATTGACGTGGACGTGCGCATAATTTCAGCTACCAACAGGGATATGGAAGGGACGATCCAGAAAGGGGAGTTCCGCTCCGACCTGTATTACCGATTGAAAGTGTTAGAGATCGAACTTCCCTCATTAAGAGAAAGAATGGAGGATCTGACGCTTCTGGTCAACCATTTTATCACACAGAAGTCCGAATTAGGGGGGAAAGAAATTGTTGGCATAACCCGTGAGGCTTTAAGCTATTTAAACCAGAAAGAATGGGAAGGCAACATCAGAGAGATGGAAAATCTGATTGAGTCCGCAGTAAAGAGGGCAGATAGACTGATTACTTTAAAGGACCTTCTGGAGTCAAAAACGGCAACGGAGAAAGCTTCTTTTTCTCCTCATGGAATCTGTTCAAAAGAGAATCCGGCTGAAGATTGCCCTGTGTTTAAAGATGCAGACATGAATCATATCGAGAAGGTGGCGATCATGAACGCACTTAAGTTAAACCAGGGACTGGTTGAACCTGCCAGCAAGGCTTTGGGGATTTCCAAAGCCACAATGTATAATAAGATAAACCAGTATGATCTTAGCTGCCTGGTTAAGGGGTATGCGGAACGTGGGAAATAAAGAGGGAGGAGATTCACAGCAGATGAGGGAGAAATTCACAGCTGATTAATAAGATATTCACAGCTGATGGAGCGGATTAAACAGATGCTTATTGCGGACGTTTCGGAGGAAAGTTTTTATCAGCCTAATCATGGTAATCAACTGTGAGGGAATGTGCTTCACAGCTGATAAAACGGATTAAGCAGATGCTTATAGCAGACGATCAGCTTAATCCTTTAAATCAGCTGTGAGTGGAAAAACACATAGCATCTTCCCAATCATCAGATCACCCAGTTTTGAGCGGATAAAGTTTCCCCCAGTCCCACCTCCTGCAGAAACTTTCTCACCGGAAGAGATAGATACTTACGTTTCTTTAAGACAACGCCATAACCTAATTTCCCGAAATGATCGGTGACCGGAATGTATGACAGTGAAGGATCTTCGGTAGCTTCGGTCACCAACCCGGAGACTATGGAGATGCCCTGTCCGATCTTTACATATTCCTGAATCACCGTGGCGCCTCCGGTCTCAATTTCGATATTATAAGTAAGGTTGTTTTCTTTGAAAATGTTTTCTGTCCTTTTGCGGATAGAGTTTTCCTGCTCGTATAATATCAAGGGCTGGCGAGCAATCTCTTTTAAGTTCACCCTGCGTCTACCAGCCAAGCGATGGTTGGCGGGCACACAGAGAAACATGTCGTAGGACCAGACCTCATAAAAAGAAAGATCCATAAAAATGTTCCAGGAGGAGGTGATACCAAAATCCGCATCTCCGGCAGAGACTATATCTAAGATCTCCGTGTCCAGAGGTTTGTTTAATATCACCAGCCGGATCTCCGGATTATGCTTTTTAAAGGCTTGAACGATCTGGGGCAGTTTGTATTGCATTATTCCCCGATAGGCGGCCATGGTGACTGTCCCTTCAGGAGAGCCAGAAAGCTCTGCGAAATGGGTCTCTATGTTATCCAGAGTTTGCAGGATAATGTCTACATAAGCCATCAGGATTTTGCCGGGGGGAGTCAGAGTGATGCCCCGCCCCACCCTTTCATACAGTTTGACCTGTAGCTCTTCCTCCAAAGCCTTGACCTGATGACTCACTGCCGACTGCCCGATATTCAGCGCCTTCCCGGCTTTGGAAAAACTGCTATGCACCCCCGCCCAGTAAAAGCCACGTAACGTTTGTAATTCCATATTGCCTCCATAAATCTCAGCGGTTCAAATCCCTTTTTGCATCAAGGCCTTATGGTTGCAACTCCATATATGAAAAATTTAGGCTACATATGAACCATTATACTGTTTTATGCTAAAATAATACTTTGATTCATGTGTGTCAACCGATATTTTACTATTGAAAGAAGAAAATGAGAACTGAGGAAAGGTAAGCTTTAAGCAATAAGGAAGGTTCCCCTTATATCCAAGAGGTTGGACCTGACCAGAACCTAACTTAAAACCAGAACCTTAAAACCAGAACCTAACTTAAGTTAGGTTCTGGTCTAACATAAACCCAAAGGAGGGAGACGAAAATGATTCAACCAATTATGTTCACTTTGAGGGCATCGGTGGTGCCGTTTCAACTGCTTCGACCTTTGCCCACCATCTTTGCCAGCGTTCAGGGTATCACCGGTCCCATGGATCGTGCGGAAGAAAATACTCTCCTGAAAATGCCTGCGCCGGTGAAAGAAGAGCTTGACTCTCATTTAAACTGCATATCGGAGATGGTGAACGTTCTTTCAGAAATGAAGGCACTACACTCCGACGACCAGGAAAAGCTTTCTCAGATGATAACTGAATTAAAGGAAGCTAAGTCTGCGGATCTGTGTGAGAAGACCAGTCTGTTCAATCGAGGGTTGGAGGAAGTCTGCCAGAAGCAGAAGACCGCAATACGAGAGGAATGCCGGGCGCATCCCTTCGTGTTCCGAGATACTTACCGTAACACGGTGCGGGTGAAACAGCTTTGCTTGATCTACCAGGATGAGGTCAACGACAGAGTTTCCAGTCTACGAGATACCCTTTGTCAACGCTGTTATTATGATGTGGAGACCAGATCGGAGGAGTCGATAAAGTCGGAGCCGGTGAAATCAGATTTCGTGATCTACACTCCCTCCCAGCCTGCCGGGGAGGTCTATTTTGACGGTATGCCTAAGGCAGGAATTCCGCTTTTGTTGATGATCGATCTGGGCAAAAGAATTGAGGATTGTTCCATCGCTGATCTTCGGCGAGTGTTCCGGCATCAACAGAACAACATAGACGTGCTGTATTCGCCATTTCCACCTATCCGTCTGTTTCAGAAGATCGACATAGCGTATATACAGAATCTGTATAAGACCAGCTCCCATTTTAAGAATTAGGTTGCTTGTCAACCATTCATGTCTTTGGCGGAAAAGAGGAGTTTTAATCCCCCTGTATCCCCCTTTATAAAAGGGGGAGTTCTTAAAATCCTTGACATGGCGGGTTACAAGTTTTAAAACCTGAACTTGCGGGACATGCGGGACTTGCGAGACATGCGGATGGCTGTTTTTCATTTTTTTCAGTTGTCCGGTGGTTCTGGTGCTTCTGGTGCATCTGGTGCATCTGGTGGTTGTTTTTATTTTTTTTCACTTTCCCTCCAACCTGTTTGAGTTCAAGGTCTAACGTTTAAGGTTAAAAGATCAAAATCACAACTCAAAATTCAAAGTTACGAATCCTATAAATTCGATAAGGGTGCATGTACAATATATTCCATCTCCTATAAATACCGGAGCTATCCTTTTTACCATTGAAGTTAAGGTGAATTTGCTTCTTGTGGGAAGAGAGACTACGGGTTAGATCGTCGGTTTTGAACCCCCTAAATCCCCCTTATCAGGGGGACGAACCCCCTGTGTCCCCCTTGTCAGGGGGATTTTGACTGTGGGTTTTGCCCCCCTGACAAGGGGGTAGGGGGGTTTTATAATCTCCATCAAATCCCGATACACTCCCTCAATGTTATTCAACACGTCTCGATTAGTATATCGCAAGACTCTCAATCCGTACTGACTCAGCACCTCTGTTCTTGCTTTGTCATATTCTCGGTTCTCTACGTGAGAATCACCATCTATCTCAATCACCAATCGGAGCTTCGAGCAGTAGAAGTCGACTATATAACCACCGAGCGGTTTCTGTCGGGTGAACTTGTATCCTTCAAGTTGCTTTCGACACAGAACCTCGCACCAGATTCTCTTTTCGGCCGGGCTGGGATCATTTCTGTTTTGCCGTGCTAATTTGGTGAGTTTTCTTTTGTAGGGTATATAGGTGAATTTGTCGATTGGTCTATTTTTGTCTTTTGGTTTTGCTTTCATGGTATTTCTTAGAACCCCCTAAATCCCCTTCAGGGTAAATCCCTTTTCAGGGGGACGAACCCCCTAAATCCCCCTTGTCAGGGGGACTTGTCTTATTTCCCCCCTGATAAGGGGGCAATTCAAGGGGGGGTAAAGATTGTGATTGTTAGGACCGCAGGGCACCTGACCTACGAACTTTTTCAACAAAAGAATCGGTCAATAGGAATTTATAACTGTAAATCTTTCCAATTTCTCAAATCATTGCCCTTGAAGAAGGTGCTTGGCTGGTCAAAATAAATCCATCTTCCTCGATATCTAACTTGGTCGGTGTTGGAAACGATTCCACCGAAAAGATTCTTAGCTTTTTTATTTTCTTCCTGTAAGTATTTGTATAATCCGTCCGCTTTGGGTTTTAAATCACTCAAATGAAGCCCATGTGGGTCAAACAAACCTATCTTTCCATCCTTGATTTTAACAATGAAATCAACATAGAATGGTTTCTTCTCTCCATTATCATAAGGAACTGCAAAAAACGTTGCGTCCCTGTCTCCGTTCTTAAACCACCATTCAACGTTGTCTGACTTTTCCAAAAACTTTATAAATTCTTTTTCTGATTCCCATTTTTCATCGCTGAAAAACGGCTGCATAATTGCTCTTTTTACATCCTCGTTTACATAACCACTGCCAAAAGACAATGTTTCAGGGATATTCCAATTTTCATCTTCAACTAATTCACTTTCTATTTTCACAACTTCCGCCTGATATGTCTCTTTCGCCTTATCTAAAACATTTATAAAATGTTGAGCGTTTTTGTCGCTTAAAACAATCTGGACTATTTCTTCCCAACTCTCTCTATAATGCATTCTTAATTCATTCTCAAAAAACTTATAAATTGACTCTTTAACCCTGCCAACTGATCTGTCTTCGGGATAAAAAGGCGTTAAATTTTGACGGACAAAGAAATTCAGAAATTTCTGCAAATCAAAATCGCTTGTTTTAATGGTTTTGTCTCCGAAGATTTTTACCCCAGCCAATGCATCAACATCTTCCGCTTTCCAGTCTGAAATAATTTTCATATCAATATTTTTAGCATTTGCATCTATTCTGTTTTTCAAATCATAATCTTTTGCTACTTTCAAAAATATTTCTATAAAAAGCGGCGACAATCTTGTTTTTTCTCTATGCCTTTTAGAATAGCAAGAAAGTAGATTTATAGGCTGATCAATTTCCTGTCTTTTGCTTGTATAAATAGTAATGTAGTCTCGGGCAATATCTTCCTGAATTTCAACATGGTCCAAATTGGTATAAACATAACCGTAATTCAAAACATCGGTGTTGTAATGTCCTTTATCCGGTTCGGGCATTCTCATAATTCTGCCAACGGTCTGAATAGAAAAAATTGGACTGTGCCATTCTCTAAACAAAACTAAAATCTGCGCTCTTGGACAATCCCAACCTAAAGCAATTGCTTGCTTAAAAATTAAAACTTCAACATCGCTGTCGGGTCTCTCGACATTTTCTTTGTTGATATGCTCTCCTGAAAGCCAAATAGCCACTTTGTTATTCCCTTTCTCTGTGGAGATTTTATATTTGTTTTTTAGAATACTCTCCACTCTTTCCCTTATTCTATCTTCTAAAGCTGTTTTTCTGTCTGGTAGCTGAATTAAAACCAAAGGATTAACATTGACTTTTTCTCTCTGGTATGCCTTAACCAATTCCTGTCTCTTTTTTATCGCTATATCTATAACTAATTCTTCGCTTCCGCCACTCAATTTTTGAGTCTGTATCTTGCCTTGTTTTACCAGATTAATAAATTCATCATTTAGTATAACCGCTTTCTTAATCATCCCTTCTTTTTTAACATCTTCAAGATAAGCATTTACCTTTTCCGCATCTGGGTCGGTGATTGCTGGAGTAGCTGAAACATCGATAGTTAATTTTGGACCAATCATTTGGATTAAACCCTGAGAAATCTCGCTGGTCGCATGATGATGAGCCTCGTCAATAACTAAGATTATTTCCCTGTCTTCTTCTCTTGTTTTCTCCAATACTTTGGACAAATTGAAATCTTGTTCATTATCTCTGATATAGATGTTGTCAGCTTTATTGATACTTTCCCAATTGAAAAACAAAATCTCATTTTCGTCAATTCTTCTTTCATCTAAATCTTCAAAAAAAGAGCATTTGAACGTTCGACTTTTTTCAAAATAACTTTCCAATTTATCTCTGCTTTGGACATGCAGTTGTCTTGGTGCCGTCCAAATGAAAGAAAACGAAAATCTTACTTCTCTGTCCTCCACCAACTGCTTTAAAAATTCCGCCATCATTATGGTTTTCCCAGAACCAGTGGGTGCCTTGAACACCAATTTTTTACTGCCGGAATAAGCTAATAGCTTTTTGGCTTTCCCCAGCAATTCATCTATTGCATTTTCCTGATAAATTTTCAGTTGCATAGGTTAAAATCCAGTGTTAAATTTTGTTTATTGGCTAATAGTTGTCTATGTGTTAATCTATCACAATAAAAACTGCCTTTTCTTCTTATTTTTTCTATATCGTTACTCAAAAATTCTTCTTTCGTCAAATTGTTTTGGGTTGGGAAAAATCCGATGTTAAATTTTTTATAATATCTGCTGTGCTTATTGTACGCTCTCTTTTTGTTATTAAATCTTTCAATAATATCAATAAGATTTTCTACGCATTCCTTTTGACCTTTTTGGCTATCGCTTAATTCAATAAAACTTGAACGGCTAATACCCAATAAAACATCTGTTAATTGTAAAAAGTTTGAAAGTTCACATTTTGATTCATTTTCATCAGAGCTTAACACTGTTATGTTTTCTGTATCAATTTCATGAGAAAGATTTGAGTTAAAAAAATTAAAGTTAAGCCAACGAATTCCTTTCTGTCTATCTTTATCGTACCTCCCATTATCTAGAAAAATATGAATTATTTTGTCCAGATTAAACCATCTGATTGCGGATTTTAATCCTATCTCAAAAAATCTCAAATATACATTTTTCTCGTAATCGTTCGGATTAGTCCAAAAATTTTTGAGATTATTTTTGTTAACCCCAAAACAATAAAATTTAATCTTGTTTTTCTCTAAAAACTCTATCGAAGAATTCAACCAATCCAAAGCTATTTTAGTCTTTGCTCCGTTTGGTGATTGAGAATGTTGGTTTAACTCATTAAAATGTATTTCTCGTTTCTCTTTGTTATGATTTTTCTTAATATTTTTTAGTTTATTCAAAACTTCTCCACCTGTCTTGTTTTGCACAAATAAAAATCCGTGATATAAAAAGTTCGATTTTTGACAGTAAGATTCATCATGGAATAATACATATTTTGAAGTTTTGTCGATTTCTAACCCAAATAGGTCTTTCATAGAAAGTTACTTAAAAATTCTCCTATACACTCTTAAAATCGCTTCCGGTATTGGTGACAATTGAACCTTTTGCTTCACATCAGAAAATTCATCGTCAAAAGTTTCATCGCCTAAAGAAAAAACATAAACGCTGAATCTACCTTTGATGTCCTTAATTTTCTTTTTGAATTCTGCAATTGCGGTCTGGTCCCAAATAATGCCGGTGTAAAGGTTAGAATTTTTGAAAAGTTTGAATTTGTTATTATCTATTACTAACTCGAAAGTTCCTTCTTTCACGCAAAGCATTTCTGTTGCCTGCTCGGTTAGTTTTATTTTATTTTTGTCTGTTGGCTCGGCGTCAACAAAATCCGTTGTAAAATATTTTAAATTACCGCCAAGGCCAGCATATCTTTTTTTATCTATAAGTCCCTCATAGCTTTTTACAACTTTACTAAGTCTTGGGTAGCACATATCCGTTGCTATCTTTACTCCATCTCCATTATTGTCTTCATTATTGGTACATAAAATAAATCTCCTATTACCTCCGTCTTCTTTGTTGAGTTCTAAAACAGCATGGCCAGTTGTACCGGAGCCAGCAAAAAAATCTAAAATCACCGCATTACTTTTATCGTGTATTACAGCCTTTATACAGTCCTCAACGGCATAAAGGGATTTTGGGAATGGGAATCGATTAGGGATGATATTATTTAATAATTTTGAACCATAGATATTAGCATAATACCTTTTGTCATCCCAGACGGTTCTATATGTAAATTTAGATTTTCGACGCTCGATCACATATTCATCGTCATTTTTTTTCACAAACAATTGATTGATGTTTTGTTCCGCGCTTGATCGGCTATACACCCACTTCCTTTCAATGCCATGTTTATCTACCGGATAGATAAAAATCGTACCGTCTTTTTGCAAAACATTGGCAGATTTCGGGTGAAAATTTTCTGGGCAAACATTTCCGAATCCAATTATTTCTTCACCTTTAATTATGATTGGGTAAAAACAATTTTTTGCCAGCTTTCTGGCCGAAGTCCCTCCCCAATCTCTTAATGGCGAGATCAAGTCTCTGTCTCTCGAAGTAGTGCCAATAAATTTACCATTTTTTGGATAAACGAAATACGCAAATTCGTGTGTGTATGAAAAATTTTTTCCTTGGACACCAGCAGGGTTGTGTATTATTACAACACCAACAATCTCATAATTGGGGAATAATTCTTGTAGCAACAAAGAGAGGGTAGCGTGTTCATTTTCGTCAATAGTACAGATTAATACCCCGCTACTTTTTAACAGATTTTTTGCCAATTTTAACCGATGTTCCATAAATGCGAGCCATTTACTATGACGCCATGCATCGTTAATATCCACGTAAGCATTATTATATTTCCAATCTTTCGCACCCGTGTTATACGGCGGATCAATGTAGATAACATCAACTTTTTTGGCGTGGGTGTAATTCAAAACAGAAAGCGCGTGGTAATTGTCGCCTTCAATAAGTAGATTTATCGGCTTTTCCTTGTCGGTTGTTATTTCTCTGTTTTTCACCTCTTTTAGTACTGGCAATTTTTCCTTGCAAATCTCAACTACTTCTTCGGGCTTTTCTTCCCAAACCAAGCCGTATTTTTTTCGCTTCTTTAATTCCTTCTTAAGCCGGTCGATTTCTTTTTGAAGTTTCACTATCTCTTCTTGCATATTTCCTTTAATTGCTGATAATTATGGCGGAGGGTGCAGGATTCGAACCCGCAAGGCCTTGCGGCCGGTGGATTTCAAGTCCACTGCCTTACCGGTTAGGACTAACCCTCCGTATATTGTCTTTCAAGAACTTGCGTCCTCTACCTCTTTTATACGAGTTGCCCCTGTGACCAGATTGTAACCATCAAAGAACCTCAGGGAATTAACTGCATGCCTTTTATGATCAGGAGAGAGGTGTGTATATCTCAGGGTCATATTGATTGTTTTGTGTCCCAGCCGATCTTTAACAGTCGTAAGGTCGACTCCCGACATCACCAGGTGCAATGCAAAAGTATGCCTAAGATCGTGGAAACGGAAATCGTTAATCTTGGCTCTTTTTGCGGCGTTTCTAAAGGAAGTTCTTGTGGAAATATAGCGTGCCCTATCTTCTTTGACAAAGACGTAGGGTAATTTAAACTTTTTGCTTCTCAGCGTGAGCATCGGCTGATCGTTTATCGGAATCTCTCTCATCTCGTTGTTCCTGGAGTTTCTGACGAAGATAATCCCCTGCTCGAAATCAATGTCTTCCCACTTCAGTTTCAGAATCTCGTTTTTCCTCATGCCAGTAAAAAGCGCCGTCAAAATTATAGGCTTCAGATGATCGGCAGAGCATTCATAGAGTTTCTCTATCTCTTTTTTGGTCACATATCGCGCTCTTTCGTTATTTTCGGTCAATAAGCTGACTTTCTTTGCAGGATTTGTTTCAATCATCTCCCAGTCCACTGCCTTCATCAACATATGCTTCAAACAAGCCAGTTCCTGGCTCACCGTAGCAGGGCTCCCACTTTTTCTTCTTTCTGTCTTATAGCTCTCAATTAAGTGCGGGTTGATCTCATGTAGATATTTCCCCGCTAATACCTGGAAAGCCATTTAAGGCTTTTCCCATCCCTCTCCCATGAGCGCTTGTTGGTCTTTGCGTAACTCAAATACCGCTCGACCAAGGTCTCGAACCTACCTTCGCTCTTTTCCTTACATCAAGGTATTTGTTTTCGACGACCGCAGTCTTAAGTTTGTTCAGCACTCTCTCTGCCAGCTTTTTGCCCGGACCGATTTTTTGCCTTACTCGCCTACCATAAGCAAGAAAATCTATGTATCAGTTTTTTCCTCTTTGATAAACTCCCATGGTAATCAGAAATCTACAATCATTTTTCTTAGTGTCAAGCGCTTTCTTCGGAGGCTACCTTCCGTTTCTCTATCCATTTGTCAATCTCGTCCAAATCGAAAAGGACGCGCCGTCCCATCTTGATGTATGGTATGCGGTGCTGACTCGCCCATGAGTCAACGGTATAGATGCTCAGGCGCAGGTATTCTGCAAGCTCCTTCTTATTAATAAGTCTCTTCTTTATCCTCATCGTCTTCTTCAATGCCAGGGTACATTAAATCATCCTTACCCTCTCGTTGTTTTCCCGCTCCGGCTGGAGCCTATCCCAGGTTTCCGGATCGAAATTCTCAGGATGGTCGTTCCATGTCCCGTCATAATAGCCTCTGCTTTTTAGATCTTCAAATTCGTACTTGCATCTTTTTATTGATTCTGCTTCATCTTTTTCGTGCCAGACCTGAAAGTTATCACAAGAAAGGCACCGGGCAAACGTCACCTTCTTGCCGCTCTCAGGACAATCAATGTCGTCTACCCACGCGTGCCGCGGTCTCATAAGGAATCCTCCTGATCCGGGTAAATATCTGGGTCTGTACAAATAGCTATACTTTGATAAGTGCCAGTCAAACTTCATACAAAATCCGGACTTTCTGACTTTAGTGTCATCTGTTTATTACTCTTCTTTTGTCTATACTCATATTTCCTTGAAATCCCCAGTTCTATCCAGGGAACTGGTTATTTGTCGGCCAAGCGTGTCAAGATGACAGCGCTTCTGCCGACAAACAATGAATTGAAATTCAACACAGCCTCCCTCTTTCTTTATCCTGCGAGTTGCATGGCTAACCAATATCACAGCTAAGTGTCGTGTGGGAACCGTTACACTGTAGCTGCCCTTTTTTGCTTTTGCTCTTCTCCTTCCTTCCTTTCTCTTCTTCTTTTTTCCTCCTCCTCTTTTTTCTCTTTTTTCTCTTCTTCCTCTGCTTTCTCTTCTTTCTCTTCTTTCTCTCTTCCCTTTCCTCACACTTTCTTTTTTCACTCTTTTTGCTCTTTCGCTTTCTCCTCGTCTTACCACCACTTACTCTCCTTACTCTTCTTCAATCATAGATTGATGTAACTCTTCAGGAGATCAAACTTAATATGATCTGCTCTGTCGGAGTTCTCAACCTGACTGCCATCACTCTGTAGTTTTTTGAAGACCTTGTTCTTCACTCTTTCAAGTTGTTCCTTGTTAACGGCCAGTAATACTTCTCGAATTTCTTTGCCACATCCAAAGTAAGATCAAGTTTCTTCTCCACTTCCAGAGGCAAATCCTTAACGAAATAGGTTGCACACTTAAGGGAGTTGGTCTTCAGAATCTGCAGATCGCGAAGATTTGGATAGTTAAATGGGTCTCTATTTTTTCCTTAAAGAGTTTGCATAAGCCGTCGCTTCCTCTTTGATTCCAAAAACTCTATGATCCCATATCTGGTATTCTTCACCCAGAATTAGAGCCAAAGATTTGTCTGAAACGGGTTCATAGATGTGAACTGAATATTTCCCATCTATAGTTCTATTTATCTTGATATAGCGCTCCTTAATCAGACAAATCACCTTTGATCTTTTTCAAAAACTCATCCTTGTTCAAATCCATCTTCCTGATCTTATCTGTATTTTTGAGCACATGAGGATGCTAATCACAGGGGATGAAGACACAACTTCTTGGATTTAGCGCTCTCAGAACTCTCCATCAAAGTTTCCTGGATCAACAGATTTCTTAAGTGCAGGTTCTTCCTCAGCCGGTGTTATTGTGAGATACTTCTCCAATTTCTTTGCCACATCCAAAGTGACATCAAGTTTTTTATCCACCTCAAGGGGGATGTCCTTGACTATATAGGTTGCACATTTCAGGCAACTTGTCTTCTTCATCTGGAAGTCACGTGGACTTGGGTAGTTAAACGGGTTCTTATTTCCGTCATTTCCTGGCTTGTAATCCAGGTCGGGCTCTATTTCTGATATATTCAGATACCTGCCGGATTTTTTGAAATCGAAGCTTACCGGCATTCCTTCGTTCAATGTTTCAAAATATTTTTTGTCCCAAAGCGAATACTTGGCTCCGTTTATCTGTAAGGTAAGATATTCCCTTCCATCCTGGAGTTTGTTGGGATAAATCCTCTCAATAATTCCTTTCATAAATTACCACCTCTTTCCCTTTTCAACAAAGGAGCGTCTATTCAAAAACATGTTTCTCCAACTCCTTCGCGATTTTGATAACAATTTTGCATTTCTGCTCTGGTTTTATGGATGCCCTCACTACAAGCTCACAAGCTGACCTTATGCAACTCATCTTAATTATCTGCCGTGACTTTCTCTCCTGAAAGTCCAAAGCCTCGCTTTCCGGAAGTTTTCTGATCTTTGTGATGTTCCTGAAGTCGCCCTTCTGCACCCACTCGAACTCAACCGAGTCTCCTTCGTTTAATGGCTCCCTGGATTTCTCATCCCAAAGCGAATACCTCTGTCCATCGATGCACAAGACCCAATACTTCTCACCTTTTCGATTTTTGTTTTCCCATATCTTCTGAATAATCCCTTTCATTTGTCTCATGTTTTCTTTCCTGCCTGGCCAGCAAACAAACCCGAATATAAGGGTAGTCTTAGCCCCAGCCAAGGCAGCCAATAAACCTTTTGTCTATTCTTAGGTATCGAGTTCCCACTGGGAGGTCGCAGTCTTTGTTTTCTTGCTTGCTTTGCTGCAGTCTTGAAGGAGCTTATTTCTTCACGTTCACTTGCTTGTTTGCCTTCTACTTACTCCTCGGCCTTTGTCGGAGAACCTAATTAGATAGTGATTTGTTCAGGTCTTTTCTTTGAAGGAGAGAGGAGAGTAAATCAGTCTTGAAAATGGTGGTGAGGGCATGATAAAGGCTAAGATAAACGTTCTCGTTTAAATAGAACTCACTGAGTTGAATTCGTGTTAACCTGTGGTGAAACTGGGTGGAATTGTCAACCGGCCGGAAAACCTTCCTCTCGGTAAAGATACCAAGCTTGGCCATTCTTTTGAGTTGCCTTCTAACACCCCAGTAGTTCTCAGAGATGCCGGCTTTGCTCAGTTGGTTGAGATACCATTTAACTGATGGGTTGTTGTTGATCAAATCTTTATTTTTCAGGAGAATGTAATTCTTGATCGCAAATAAGGCCAAAAAGGGTCTCAATTTTGATTTTTTAGGATCTAAGAAAATCAAAAGCCTTCTGACCTGAGTCTCATAATCCTCTTTATCCAGTTTCATTTTGAAAACCTTTGACAGATTTTTTATCAACGAAATTCTTGCGTTTTCGTGTCATGTTTTTCGTGGGTGTTCCTTTGAACTTTGCACACCAGAGGCCGTCTGGTGTTTGGACGGAGCAGATGCAATTGAGACATCTCAGACTACTTCTGTTCGGCTTTACCATTGAGGGTAATTTGCTCTAACTCTTTAAGAAGTTAATCGGGAGGAACTGCGGATTATGCCGATGAGAACCGGCAGAACCTTATTATTTTTTTAGAAAAGACTATTGGAATTTTTGAATTTTATCCCAAGAAATAGAAAAAAGAGTCTAAAAATTCTGACCAACCTCACCAAAGGCGCTATATCCGCTTTCATAAAGGGATAATCGAAATTTAATGAAAGTCTTCTATACCTGCTGAACTTGGTGCAGAAGAAGTGCATCTTCAGCGATGAAAATCTTCCAATGGCGTACCGGGTTCTATCATTTCTATTCTAATACCTTAATCCTCATCTTTCTCACTCCAAATTCACAAGCCTCTTCTCTCGTGGACAAACACAAATCTATCTTCTTTCCTCTTATTGCGTTACCTGTATCCTGAGCCTTCCACCATCCCAGGCCATCAATCCAAATCCAGGCATTGAGAGGAATTACCGTTGGATCCACTGCAGCGGAAAAATAAGGTTTGGCCAAGGCACCCGTTGCAGTTAAACCTGAACATCTCCCTTCCCTGGGATCAACGGGCAGATAGGCGGTAGCCACATACTCTTCGTGGGCAAGGCGTCTCAAAAATTTCATCTCTCGCTCCTTATAACCAGCTAATTCTTTCTCAAGACTGTCTATTACCTCCCAGAGTTGATCGTGCAGGAAATTAGCCTCCGGAACAGATTCTTGAACATCTTGTGAAGCAAAGAAGAGGAGAGTTAATATAGTTAACGTGATTGTTATTGGTATCCTTTTCTTTTTAGTTTTCATAAAAGTATTCATCCCCCATTGGCATTTCACTTCACCGATAAAAAATTATAAGGTGGCTTGGGTCCGGTGCACTCAAACTCTAATCCCTTGCTTCTGTAATCTTCTCCAAGTAATTTGACCACCCTTGTGAAATTTTCGCTGTCTTCTTTACAAACCAAATAAGTAGAATTGAGAACCATAGCTTTTCCTATGGATTGTGCGGTATGGACCGTATGGTTCACACCTGCGGACTTTTCCTGATTTGATTCTTTGGGAGGGATTTCATCTAATTTAGTTTCGCAAGCCTGTTTGCTCATCCATCCAAAGCTTTTTTGTTTATGTTCGTTTAGCTTTTTGTTTAACTCATCCTGGACTAATTGCTCTTCTTTTGCTCCAGGGTTGGTTTTAGATACACAATCCTTCATCTGCTTTAAATCAACGTAGATTTTTACTTTCCATTCTTCTTTGTCACTTAATGCAGTGGAAAGTTGCGGAGAGCCTTCTTCTAGCTCTTTCATCATTTCCCCCCTTATCTTCGACCGTTCTGGATTGCATTATCTCACCGATGCGGAGCATTCATACGAATTATCTTCTCAAAAGCTAAGACTTTTTCTTTAATCCAAAAAGAGTGTCAAATTTTTATTTAATTAAGTTCTTTTATTTATAAGTAAATTAAAAACGGCGGATACACACAGATTATCAACGTTAATCTGCTCCAATATCGGCGTTAATCCGCGTTTCATACAAAAAGTTAGATAATTCCGTTAAGTCGTCTTTCCCTCTTATCTCATGCGGATATAGCGGCACCTTAACTACCTCGTATCCCTTGTATTCCTTTTTGCCATCTATCTTTCGTATATAGCTAATTTGCTCATCTCTCTTTGAGCCACAGAAATCGCAATCTGTCGGGGGGATCACCATATTAACCACAATATGACTGGAGGGAATGCCGAGATCTTTCATACTAAGGAGGAGATCTTCCGTCTCCAGAAGACCCATCGCCTCAGCGATAGTTACAGCTACAAATTCACTTTTTTTAGGATTTGTAAGAAGTGCGTGCATTTTCTGCACCGTCTCCTGAGAGGCCAATATCTTTTTGGCTATCACCTCAATATTATCAACGGGAATTTCTCGATGATATTTCAGAATCGCCCTGTAAGTAACCCTTAACCACTTCCTGATTGATTCCGGAAATTTTAAAAGCTCAAGCAAGTGGCCGGTGGGTGCGGTATCAAAAAGATATATATCGAAATCTTTGTTTTTTACAAATCCCATAATCTTTTCCAAAGCCAAGACTTCTTCCAACCCCGGCGGGTAAGTATCGACAAATTCAACCATGACCTTCTCATCAAAATCTAATTTCCATCTCCTGCCGTCGGTAAGGCCGCCAGCAAAATAGCTGCTTTGCCATTGTTTAAATGCATCCTGGATGTTTGCCTTATATTCTTTTCTAAAATCCTGATATAATCTGGCTCCATCTATCTCTAAAGCGTAGAGATTACCTTCAGTCTCCATCTGAGTCACCTTATCTCCTATGGAGGTGGCGAAGCTATCGCCCAAAGAATGAGCGGGGTCAGTGGAGAAAACTAATACCTTTTTATCAGGGTTACGTTTGGCAACAGATAATGCAGAAGCCGCAGAGACCGTGGTCTTTCCTACCCCTCCTTTTCCACCAAAGATAATAAACTGTAATTTCTTATATAAGAGTTTTGACAACATACCCGCTTTGAATTTATCTTTGCCCTTTACCTGCTTCCATGTGGACTGCGGCGGTGAAGTTCGGCTGCCGTTCCCGGACAGAAATCCACCGAATCTTAATAGCCCTGTTCTTCCACGTACCTCATTTGAGAAGATAGGTACTTTCACCAAATGATAAAGAGCGAATTTTTTATTGATTTCTCGAAGGTAGCTCTTCTGCCCTTTTCTTCTCGTGGAACAAAAGATACACTTTTTCTCTTTCTGGAGACGATTGACAATAACATTACGTACGGGGATGCCTTCTTTTCCTATAGTAGCAAGGAGTCTCTCCGTCTCCGCTATGCTTAATTCTTCTGGAATAGTAACGGGAACGAACTCGCATCTTTCTTCATCTTTAAGGATTGTTCTTATCTTTTCCAAATCTTTCGACAATGTATCCAGGAATGTGCGAACGTTCCCTTTTGGCGTAGCCCATCCGGGTGTTCTATGGAACAACGTGGCCGCTGCTGCCGAAACACGTTTATATCTAAGAAAGGATGCCTCAAAAAGCTCGATCCATTTGAGGACCTTGTCGGGCAACTCCAAAAGTCTGAGGGTATGGCCCGTCGGCGCTGTGTCCCAGATTACCAGGTCATACTCAAAAGGTCTGAATATCCCAAATTTGAGTAGCTTCACTATCTCTAAGAGAATCATCATCTCCTGCATCCCGGGCAGCTTAAAGCTGAGAAAGTCTCTTATGTCTATCTGGTCCGTAGAGGAAGACATGCTGGAAAAATTAGCTATGGAATCTTTGTATTTCTCCTTAAATTTTTCGAGGAGAGCTTGCGAATCCATCTCTATTGCCCAAAGGTTATCCACCCCCTTCACGGGCTCAACAGAACCATTTACAGAGCAGTCAAATGAATCTGCTAACGAATGCGCCGGATCACTGGAGGCAACCAAAAATCTTTTTTCAGGATATTTTCGAGCCAGTTCCATTGCTGTAGCGCAGGATGAAGTCGTCTTCCCGGTTCCCCCTTTTCCGCCGAAGATCACCAGCCGTAGTTTTGCATTTTGTAAGAAAGTAGGGGTATTCTTATTAAAGACAATCCTTTTGGCTCCAATCTGTGGCTTTTCTATTTTAGTTCCTTTTTTCTTTAGCAACACCACTTAAATCCTCCCTTTTTAGCCGCTTCTATAGTTTTCATCCATTTTAGCGGCTTTTTTACCGAAAGATAAAAAATGCTCTTTTCCCCATCAAATCCTTTAGTCAAACGAAGTTGCTGAACCACTTTGCCGGGAATCCAGTTTCTGTCAACTATCTGGAGTTTACTCAATAAATCAATAGGAATCTCAAATAATCTATTTCCTCCCTGAGTGAAGATTAATCTGGTAGCGGTTAGATATAAAAAACCCAGCTTCCACCATGATCTTGAACTACTGCCGGCATCATAATCTGCTTGACTATGCGCCAGGACTTTCTCTCCTTGGATTGCTGTTGGAGATTTCATCTCCCGCACCACATCCAATCCGCTTTTAACCAGGTTGAATCGGCCTTGTGCTCCTTTCATCTTAACTCATCCCTCTTCCTCATTAATCATTTTTAGAATCTTTCTCTCGCCTGGTGTTGGTGTTTTTTACCCTTCCTTAATACTTTATAACCATCTTCTTTAAAGACCTGTTTATAACTTCTTTGCTTCCCGTCCCTTCAGTCTTTTTCTTATGTTCCTTGTCTTTCATATTCTCATGTCTTTTCTTTCCTTGGGATTTATGGCAGAGCTCAGGATATTGATCACCTTCAAGTATCGGTTCAGAGTGAATTTCCCCATTTTCTTCCGGTCTCTCAATCAATACCCTGCTAATCAAATTCTCTGCCAGTGAAGTGCCTTACAGCTGCTTTTTCACCCGTAGAGTGTTTTATCTTTCGATGTCCGTTCTTTTTCTTTGCCTTTTCTAACTCGGCCCATTCTATGGCGGTAGAATGCCTCAGCCTAGTTCCTCTTCCGGTAGAATATTTCATGTCTTTTCCTTTGAAGACAATAGATACTTTGCCTACTCAAGGAGTTATACCATTATGAGAAATAGAGCGGACCCCATTTACTCAATCGATTTCTTTACCGCTACACCGGCAAGACAATTTCATCAGAAATTCTATTCTTGACTTCTTAATTGCTTCTATCCACCTTTGCAGACTGCAATGTGTCCTCTAAATTTAACCGGATTAACTGCTTTTCTTCCTTCAGGAGTAAGTATATACCCTTTTGGTGTCTTTAAGAGATACTCATCTTTGATCAAGCCGTCACATATCTTTGTTACATACTCAGGTGAGACAGCCATCTTTCGACTTAAGGCTTCTTCATCGGCTAATTCTAATTCTTTTACAACCTTAAGTACTTGCTGTTCAATTCCACTCATTTTCCCCTCCTTAAACATAAATTGTCACCAACTTACTAAGGGGAGCATATAATTGTTTACATCCCCCCTTTAGAAAAGGGGGGAAGGGGGGATTCGTATGAATGCATACGCATTTGAAACTTGAAAAATCCCCCTAAATCCCCCTTTACTAAAGGGGGATTCGTATGAATGCATACGCATTTCAAGTCAAGCCCAAAACAGGTGGGGGAGAAAAAATCAATGCGAAGCTCGTATGAGTGCATACGCACATTCATACGAATAATAAGATGTAAACTGTTTCCTGCTCCTCTTAGTAATTCGTGTAGATTCGTGTTTTATATATATCCCTTGTTCATCTTTTTCTTCTCATTCTTGGTGCATATCCATTTCTCTGAGGGAAGCCCCCAACTCAGAGGTTCTAAAGAGCCGGGGGCTGCCCCCCCCCCTGTTACCTGGCCAACTCAGTCGATTCCTTCCATGGTCGTCTGAGGACTGCTGGGGTTTATTCTCTGCCCAGGGTCTTCTCAGAATTCATATCCCAGGGTCTTCTCATAAGCCCGGTGCTTGACCACGTGCTCTTTGTTCCTTGCGAGCGTCTCAGCCCGAAGCTTGTTCATGGCATTCTCGGTCTCATTATGCATCCTGCGCTGGACTTGCGTCCTCTTTTTCTCATACTGCTGATAGGCATGAAGCTTTGTCAGATGCTGCCGGCTCCTGCCGGCCGATTCAGCCTTCTCCTTATCCATATACCTCACCTATTGGTAATGTTCTCCCTGTTCACCTAACTCGCACAGGACCAGAGACTGATGCCCGATTTTTTCCTCTGTTCTTTGACGACATCTTTCTTTTAGGAAACTCTTTTTCTATGTAGTCTGTCAGCTCATTTATCTTTTCATCTAAAACATCCTTTAGGAAAATGGTCCTCCTCGCAGCTGATGCATATTGACCCGCAGTATGATAAAGTCTTGCCAGAAGAGCCAATGCCCCTTTTCGGGTGAGCCTATATCGTGGAACAGTCCTATGTGTTCCCTCTTTTGCAGGAGCCTCTTCCAAGAAATTTTTCCTGACTAAGTAGTTCAATAACAATGCGGAATATTCCTTACTGATCCTCATTCTGTTACTTATTAAAGCCGTGTCCACTTCCTTTTCTTCTTTAGTTATTCTTAGAATCTCTATTTCATTAGGAGTAGACACTTTTTTACTCCCTTTCTCTTTTGCGTTTTATCTATCTATTTCCCCTATCAAGAAGACTCATCTATCTTTCTTTCATCTCTTTCAAGAAGGCGTGATGATCCAACTTGAGTTGTTTCCCTAAAAGGTCTCATCCTTCTTAACCGGTTGACAATAGTCCTTGCATACTGAGGTGACATACCCATTTTTGAGGATACTTGGGCCAGATCACACCCTCCGTCCTCCTCACATAAGATTTTCAGAACACGATTTTTATCCCGACCTGGCATTCTTTTCCCCGTTGTTTTTTTTGACTATAAATCAGCAGGAAATCTCCAGACCAAAGGGCGTTTTCCTATCGCATGTAACCCCTTACCGGTAATGGTAACTTTTCTTAAGGGGTAAAACTCAATATATCCCCTTCTTTTCAGGGACTTACAGGTAGAGTCCAAAATATAGGTGGACATAGCCATTCTGGAACTTAGCTTCCAGACGGTAGTCTCTCTACCCTCCTCAGCTATTATTTCCAAGACGACTTTTTCGTTAGGAGTTATCATTCCTTATCCTCCCAACTTTTTTAATAAATGCTTCTGGTCTTTACATTCTTCTGCTTCCGCGCAGTTCCCTATCAATCTCCTGTAAGGTCTCTTCGTCAAAGTCTTTGAATTTTTTCGACTTTTCTCCTTCTTTTCCCTTTACCAAACCTCCAGAAGTTTTTGCCCCGCATTCCGGACAATAAGCGTAGTCATAGAAATAACGCCAGGTAGCTCCGCATTTGGGACACTCTCTGTTCAGATTTTCTCCACAGATTGGGCAAAACTTGAGGTCCCCCCAGGTTGTCTCACCACACTTTGGGCATTTAAATGATTCATTTTGACCGATCTCTCCCATCTTTTTTCACCTCCTCTCATCTTTTTGAACTTAAGTTCCAGCACGTTATTGTTATATCTTTTAGTGAAGCTTTCTCGATTTACCCTCGGGGGGAGGGAAATTTCCGCCTTATATTTATCATACATCAGACTGCTGAAAAGGATAAGCTTATCCTCTCCTACAGAGAATACGATGTCATCATTTTCCACCCCTGACGTCTCCATAATGACAATGAAGCTATCCTTTTCATCGAAAATATCCAACAGCGGCTCTTTTCTCTTCTCTTTATTCATCAGGTAACCGCAAAACCACCAACTGAACGTTACACGCTCCCCGGTTAGCTCATCTGTTTTTGAATTCACAAATTCCAGGACAGGATTACCGGTTATCCTCTCGGCAGTTGGATTTATATTTCTCTTTATCTTAAGCAGAACGTCCATATGAGTTGGAGCAGAGATCAGCTCCGTCAGCTCATCAATTCTGGCGTGTCCTTGCAACCTGAGGTATTCAACTATCTTCTTACTGGGTGGGTCCAATTTTTCTACAATCCTTCCGACCTCCTCATCACTGATTTCCATCAAAGTCATGCTGTGTATCTCCCTTCTCCAGGTCTCTAAATCATTCAAAAGAAACCATGCTTTTATGAGCCTTTGACTTTTCACGTCAGCATATTCTATACAAAGTGTTGGCTTTGTCCCCAGACCAGTTCTTTTTCTCTCCACCCCAACTCCTCTTATCCGGCTTAGAGGTGTCTGGAACGCAGTATCACCTGCCGGCTCACAAAAGACCAGCCTCTTTGTGGTAAGAAAAAGCCTTCCCAGTTTCCACCCATATCGGGAATTGTCGATATAACCACCCTGTTGTTTCAAGATAATCCTCTCATCCGGATCCAAAGGGAATTCTTCTGTCTTTCTCATGAGGTCAAGGTAACTTTTGTTAATTTTTCTCATCTCCTTTAAATATCATTAGGATTCTTCAAATTTGCGCACTTATTAAGGAGAGCATATAATTGTTTACATCCCCCCTTTAGAAAAAGGGGGGAAAGGGGGGATTCGTATGAATGCATACGCATTTGAAACTTGAAAAATCCCCCTAAATCCCCCTTTACTAAAGGGGGATTCGTATGAATGCATACGCATTTCAAGTCAAGCCCAAAACAGGTGGGAGAGAAAAAATCAATGCGAAGCTCGTATGAGTGCATACGCACATTCATACGAATAATAAGATGTAAACTGTTTCCTGCTCCTCTTAGTAAGTTACTGTCTCAACGACTTCTTTCCTTAATTCCCGAATTCTGGGTCTTGAGATTGGACTGACCCATCCGCACCTGGTGCATCCTTTTTCTAATAATTCATCTGTTGGAGCCATCTCTCCACATTGAGGGCAGGTCTCCATCTCGACTTCGGTACTTTGCTTGGATATAATCTTATTAAGTGTTTTCTCCCACTGACAAATCTTTTCTTCTTCACAGGAAAAGCAGGTTTCTGTTCCATTATAACTCACCACCAAAAGCTTCTTTTTCTTAAGAACTCCCCCCAAATCCCTTATCTCGATTTTCACTTCAGTCAGTTTATCTAAAGGAATTTCCACGGTCGTTCTCTGGTCAAAATCGTGATGCCAGCATAATTTTTGGTCACTCAAATACAGGTGTCCCGCTTTCCAGCCATCGTTTAAAATTCCACCTGAGGTTTGAATGGGGGGTTGGCACCACATTTTACTCATGTGAGTAACTTTCCTCTCTCCGCTCACAAGCTTAAGGATTCTTGTGTCAAATTTAGGAAGGACCGGATTCTCCTCTAAAGTAAGTCCCTTGACTTTCATTCTTTCCTCTATAGCTATTTTTAATTTATAAATATCCACGGACCTGAACTGAGCCACCCGATCATCCTCCAGTAAGAGATAAAGCACATCCACCTCTTCTTTGGTAAAATATCTTTCCCTTTTCACTACCATTCCCCTTATCTTCTCCAGAGGGGTTTGGAACGGTATCTCATCAAATTCCTTTTGATAAATAAGAAGTCTTTTATCCGTCAGATAAAGTTGACCTAACCTCCAGGCAGTATATATTCCTTCTGTGTAGAGATATGAGCCAAATATCCTTAGAGTGATCTCTTCTCCTTCAATTAAAGAAACCTCCTTTTTCTTTCTATGTTCCCGTTCCCAGGCTCTGGATTTCCCGTCCCAGTCCACCATCACCCCATATTTTAACATGGTCTCCATACCGGCCAGGGCCGCTCTTAAGTTGACTCCAATTAAAGGAATTCCCGCCACTGACACGATGACGTCCGCGTAAATCACCAGACCCTTGTCCAGAATTCTATCTAACAGGTCGACTAAAGTTGCCCGCGTATCTCGAACCGGCTCCACTTTTCTTCTCCTTTTAATTTAGCCAAAAGCAACAAAGTCATGTAGGTCAACCCCGCCATAGGCGGGGTTGACAGATAAGGATGCGTATGCATTCATACGAATTTGTCAAGCAGGCTATCCTACGGATCCGTCTGCCCAGACGGGCAAGCGTCCGCTTAGACGCCATGCTTGACCTACAAAGCTTAGCCAAAAGCAACAAAGCTGTAAGGGGGCCAGGGTCCGGTAAAACGGACAGCCAGCCCTTCCTGCTTGTTAATTTGCTCTAACTCCTCTCCCAATTTTTTGGACCTTTGCTTATCTACTAAACAGGAGAGGTTCATGAGCATCTGCCCTTTTTCATCTGTCTTTTTTGTCTTCTCCACTTTGATCTCGTCAACGCACTTTTTAATTCTGGCATAAAAGTCCTTAAAACAGGAATCTGCCTTTCTCTCCATCTCCTTCTTTAAAAGATTCTCCAATTTATGTTTAAACATATAAGCCATTCCTTTAGGCTTCGATTTTATATCCTGATTCAGTTTTCTGATCTCTTCATTAGTTTCTGCTATTTCATTCCCGACAAACTCAGGATCCCAGAAAATTTGAACCCCATACTCAGCCTTACCTCTGATTTTATCCATTTTTTCTTTAAGATTTACATAGTCTTCTTTTAACCAGTTTTTTATGTTCTCCTCCGAACTTTTATCTTCTTCACCTTTGATAATGGTATCGAAACCAAATGGAAGAACAGTGCCAAATCTCTCCCAGGCAACCTCCACCACCTTCTCATGGGTCATCACCCATCTCTTTACCACTTCGTTGTCCTCTGATTTATATGGTTCAGGGGGACAATTATGAACCACCGCGCATAGATCACCCAAGGGTATAGTGTAAACCTCCCTGCCATCCAGACCGATCTTACCCAAATTTGCTTTCTCTCCACTATCTGCCACACAATAGAGATACCTTCCCTCATCTTTGCTTTCGGCTTTGACCTCATTTGCTACTGCAATTTCTGGTCCCTTGATCAAAACCGCCTTATTGTTATCCAGCATATTTAAAGCCTCCTTTACACCTTTTCCATTTGTTTTTCACCAACTTCCTCTCCCCATCTTTCCGGATTTATCATCTTGTCCAATACATCGTCCACGATGTTGTCCAACCCGTCTCTTACACTCTGGACCGATTGAGTAATTCCCTGCTCTTCTTTTATCTGTTCAATTGCCCTATCCAAATCCATAAGCGCCTCACCCAGTCTCTCAACCTCATCTTCCTTTAAGCTTCCGCCTTCCATCCTTTTGAAAGCTTGAATCCTAAGTGCGTCTCTTATAATTTCCACCAAGGCAATGACTAATCCCAGAACGCCATGCTTTAAATTATCTTCGTCTATATCTATCATGATCTAATCTTTTCTCACTTTGATCTCTAAAAAGCCCTTTCTAAAGACCTTCTCCAGTTTACCTTCTGGAGCATAAGGCAAAACTATTTTGTGCTCTGGCTTCCAACCAGGTGAATTGATCCTGATAGTAAGTGTATCTTTTTCTAAATTTATCTTTATCTCCCTTTCAGCCACTCCCGGTAATTCAGCAATTATTCTCAAGTGATCCTTTTCATCAAAGACGTCCACCACCGGCTCTTTGGGTTTTGGAGGAGGGGCTGCGGGCGTTTTTTTCACCCTTCTTCCAAACGAAGGTTTTTGTTCCGGGACCAAGGTTCTGGTGGTAAAACTGCCTTCAATATGTGGACCTCTATCTCCCGTTCTTTTTAGCGGTGCCTCTTTCAGCTTGCGCTCGACTTCCTGGTTAATCTTCTCCAGTCTTTCTTTAAAGGCAGGTGATTTTTCCAATCCTTTCATCAAACCACCCAATCCCGGGATCATCTGGCCCACCCCTTTAAGCACACCTTCTGCCACTCCCCCGGATTCCTCACCCCTTTTAGTCTCTTCTAATTTCTTTATCTTTTCTTCAAGCTGTCTTATTCTTTCCTTTGCGGAGTCTGCACCTTGAGGCTGGTCAACTTCTTTTCTTTTATCTGATTTTTTCATAGGTTTATCCTTCCTTTAATTTAAAACCGCAGATATAACATCCTTTTTTCAAAAGCTCCTCTCTTACAACTTTAGCCCCACACTTAGGGCAGTTTATCCTGTATGGTCGGGAATCTGGTTTCTTGCTGTGTGTGTTTTGCCAGCCACACACATAACACCCCTTTTTCACTAACTCCTTTTTCACCACTCGTCTCCCGCAGGCAGGGCATCTCACCCAATAGGGGTTTTTCTTCTTTTTTTCTTCTTCTATCTGCTGTTTGGCGCATTGATCAATCCTGTCTAAGAGCGCCTTTGAAACAGGATCGAAAACCATCTAAGTCCCCTTAAAAATTTAAGATAAAATATCCCCCTTTTACTTTCATCTCTAACCATCTCACGATACAGTTGCCTTTGCTTTTGCCTTGGCACTTATCCAGCCGCACCAGGGACAACCAGTGGTGAGAAGCTCCTCTGTGTTAACCCTCTTCTCACACTGAGGGCAGTTCTCCTTGCCTACCATTGTTTCTTTCCAGTCCGCAGTTTCATAATTAGTTCCTGACGGAAACTCCAGACCATATTTAGCGGCTGTCTCAAATGAGGCTAAAGCGGCTCGTATTTTGATACCCAAAAGCTCCACCCCAGCCACAGCCACCTGGATATCCGCATTGATCACCAATCCCTTGTCCAGAATTCTATCTATCACATCCACCAAGGTGCCGGAAGTCTCTCTGGTCGCCTCTAAAGCCATTTTAAACCGTCCCTTTCTGAAAAATTTAGTTTTTTTGTTCTGTCAGGAGCTTCTCCTGACAGTGTGTGCGTCAGGTCTGGAGGACCTGACGCAACAGGAACCCATCCCTCCCAATTTAATTGCTTCATTTAACACAATCTTATACTCTGCAACACTGATTTCAAAACCCCGACGCCCCTTGCTTCCTTCTTCTCGTACATAACCTCGGAGAGTTCGGTTAAACTGTCAACTCCCTTGATTTCATGTGGGAACAATGGAATTTCACTGATCAGATAATCAGAGAATTTCCTTAAAGCCTCCTGGACATACTTTCTTTCTTTCTCCCTCTTGGGGGCGCAAAATCCACACCTGGTGGGTGGAGTAAGCATGTTGATCACGACCTGTCGACAGGGAATTTTGAGTCTCTCGAGAGCGGAAAGTAGCCTTTCCGTCTCCGCTATGCCCATGGCTTCCGGAATGGTTATAGCCACAAACTCAGTTTTTTCAGGATCCGTGAGTGTTTTCTGTATTCTTTTGATGCTCTTGGATAGAGAAAGAAGCTCCTGAGCTGTCTTGTTTAACCCTATCACCTCTTTATATTTCAACACCAATTTAAAGAGGGCTTTTAACCAGTCCCGGACCAGTGAAGGAAGCTCTAAGAAGCGAAGCAGATGCCCGCTGGGAGATGTGTCTAAAACAAAAAGATCATATTTTTCCTCTTCGCTAAATTCCATAATCTTTTTTAAAGCCATGATCTCATCCAATCCCGGAGGAGTAAGGGAGATAAGCTCGCTCATCACTTCACGGTCAAACTTTATATCCAACTTATTGCCCAGAAAATTATGAAAGGCTTCTTCTATCTCCTCCCGGTACTCATGCTTAAGATCCTCAACTAATTGGGTAGCGTCTATCTCTAAAGCATCCAGATTACCGCAAGCATATACAGGCGTTATCTTATTGCCAATCAAGTAGCCAAATGAATCGGACAATGAATGAGCCGGATCAGTGGAGAAGACTAATACCTTCTTTTGGGGATTTTGTTTGGCCATATATAAAGCTGTAGCCGAAGCCATTGAGGTCTTGCCCACTCCTCCCTTTCCACCAAACAGGATAAATTGTAAATCCCTGTTGAAAATATCTGAAAGCCTTGAGTTCGAACTAACAGACCTATCTTGGGTGGATATCCCGGTTAAGGGTGGAACAATATCAACTGGTTCATATTGAGAAGTTTTATCAAACAAGGCTGAAGCAAACTCTTTCAAACCATTTATTCCCCGAATCTCCTTGGGAAATAAAGGCATCTTAAAAAGATCATAGTCTTTAAACTTCTCCTCAATTTCTCTTATATGCCCCTGTTGTTCCCTTCTTTTGGACGAGCAGAAAACGCACCCGTCCCTTCCTATGATCCGGTTAACGATAATGTTCTTTACCGGAATTTTATGATTCTTCAGGGTAAGAAGAAGCCTCTCTGTCTCATTTATGCTTAAAGGCTCTGGAATGGTAACTGGAGCAAATTCCGTTGTCTCAGAATTCCTCAGAAGAGTCCTTACTCTTTTTGCATCCCCAGACATTGTCTCTAAGAACTCATCCGCATCGTCTTTTACATACCTGCCTGTGAATCGCTTGGACATATAACGATGTTTATGCTGCATTAAATCGAAGACGTCGACCCATTTGAGCATCTGGTCCGGCAGTTCCAATAACCTGATGGTGTGTCCGGTGGGCGCAGTATCCAAGATGACCAGGTCATATTCATTTGATTTTAAGATGTCCGCCACCTTTATTATTGCCATGAACTCATCCAAACCCGGCAGGGAAAGGTCAAAGAAATCGGCTATATCCTGTTGATCGAAGTAGGTGCCCCGGTCAGCCAGCTTCTTGATTGCATCTCCGTGTTTTTTCTTGAAATCCTCAAGCAACTCTGAGGCATCTATCTCCAGAGCAGAAAGGCCAGGCACATCTTTTATGGGAGTGATTCGGTTGCCTATCCCAAAGCCAAAACTATCTCCCAAGGAGTGTGCCGGGTCAGTGGAGACTAAAAGTATCCTTTTGTATTGGTTATTCTGAGCCAGGTGTATGGCAGTCGCAACAGCAGACGTGGTCTTTCCTGTCCCACCCTTTCCGCCAAAGAGTATCAATTTCAACTCCTGGTTACTTAAGAAAGTAGAACCGTTTTCTGACATCACTTTTCCCTCTTTTAACTTTTCTCTTATTCCTCCTCTTCAGGAGTATCTATGCGTTTACGAAGCTTCTTGCGGCGAAAATTTAACAGTTCACCTTTATCGTTTAGCCGGGTTTCATAGGTTGCTAATATGTCCATCCCATCCGGAAGCGATTGCTTCTCGATCACCTCCACGAGTATATGCCAACCATCCTCATCTTTTGAAGCGCCCAGAGTTGAGGAAAGCTCCAACCCTGTCACCTCGGCTAACTGTTCCCGCGCTCGCTCGACTAATTTCGGCACTGTCATTTCCATTTTGTCACCTCCTCTCAAAAGTGAGATTATATTTTTGTCTCAAGACTTAAATTCGAGCCTTAGCTTTTCATCGATATCTATTCCTCATCAGCCTCTCTTAAAGCATTTAGTTTTGCCTGCAATTTTGCCTCCTCTCTATTATATTCCTCCTCGCCTATCTCGTCCATCTCGTAGCGCAGTTGGAGTTCCAGTAATTTTTTCATTATATATTTCTCATCACTTACCTCTTCTTTTGCCATATCATGAATCTTTTCGAATATCCCAGCCAGCGCCCTCCAGGGCAAAAGCAGTATATCATCAACTAACAGCATCTAACTCAACCCCCTTTACATTTAAATCTATTTCCAAAGAGACAAAATTAAACGGGGGCATCCCTCCCACATATTTCAGCTTCACCCTTTCCCCGAACCTCTCATTTAACTTATTCACCTTCTTATCAAATTCTAACTCTTTGCTCCTCTTTACTAAAAAGGAAGCATTTAAAAGCATCCTCTCCCCGTAATTGTCAGCGACGACGTAATCCTCAGCCACTTCTTTTAAGATTCCCAGCGATACCGTCTTCGCTTTTTCCTTTTCCCTATCAAGTGCCGATGCAACCAACCCCCCTAACTTGATTCGCTGTTGATAAGTCTTCTCCGGAGGTTTGTTCATCAGCTTCTTTTTCCATAACCTGATCTCTTTGTTTTTGGCCAGAATATCCTCATAGATCAGCTTCTCATCAAATATGGCCTTCACCCCCAGTTCCCCCTTCTTTTCCATCTTTAAAAGCAGGTCTTTAAATCTTTTATAATCTCTTTTCAAAATTTTCTTAACCTGCACTTCATCTTCCGCAATAGTGCAATACCTGACTGGTAGAACGGTAAAATCTTCCTTCATCACCGCCTCGATTGCCCGCTCGTGGGGTAAACAGTTTTTTCTGGAGACCGGATATTTTTTAATTGGAGAATTGCTGATCACCGCTGAGATATCTTTGTAGCTTAGGGAACGCAGTTGGTCCCCTCTTTCACCCATGCCCAGGGGTCCAAAGTTTTTTTCCGGGTCTCCTTCTTTAAAATCTATCACGCAATAGATGTATTTACCTTCTTTATATTTACTTTCCTCAGCCATTTTTATCCCCTTTCATTCCTTTCCAAGGCTTCCCGGATGATGTTTTTTACCAAGCCTAAATCAAATGGTTTGGTAAGATAATCATAGGCGCCTAATCTCATCGCCTCTTTAGCTGTCTTTAAGGTTCCGTAACCAGTCAGGATGATTACCTCCATATCCTTTTTAACCTTTTTTAACTCACAAAATGCCTCTATTCCATCCATCCCCGGCATCTTTATATCCACAAGAGCCAAGTCAAAGCTATTTTGCGTTCCTAAGGAGATTGCCTCCACTCCATTGGTAGCGGTAAATACTTGATAGCCCTCTCGGGTTAAAAAATCTTGAAAAAGATCACAGATCTGTTTTTCATCATCAACTACCAAAATAGTATGTTTCATTTTATCTCCTTTTTTTACTCTTTCTTTTTTTACTCTTTCCTTTTTCTTTTCTTTTCAGTTTAATCTCTAAGATTTGGTTCTGGTATGAGGTCTCCAAACTTCTCGGACTGGCTATAAAAGGCAACAGGATCTCCTTCTCATATTTTTTTTCTCCCCGGCTATCGGTAGCCTCAGCAGATATGAAAAGAATATCATCCTTTATTTTGCAACTAATGCTCTCTTTGTCTGCACCCGGCATTTCTGCCAGCACCACTACTTCCTTTATTTCCTCGAAAACGTTCACTACCGGTTCCTCAACTTTTTCCACCAGCAGGGATTTTTCAAGGGGCTTTTGATGGCGAATAAATCTTGGTCTGGTGGAGAAGACCCAGGTGCGTGGACAAGCCACGGTAACCTTCCTGGCGAATCGATCTGCTGACCTGATGCCGCCTAAACCCATACTACCGGCATCCATTTCATTTTCACCCTTTCTTCTGGGCTTATGTTCTATAGTGGTAATGTCGTGGATGCCCTTAATGCGTCTGCGCTTTATCATTTCCACCGCTTTTCCTATGGATCCAGAATTCGGACTTTAAGCTTTATGGGCTTCTTTAAATGGTAGACGATAGATTAGATAACTAATTTCTAAATCTTTAGGTAATCTCTCATCCACCCGGTGTCTCATTCCCATGAAAAGAATCCCAACTTCTCCCTCCATTAACGTCTTACTGATCTTATTAGCAATGAACTCGTCCCTTCTTTGGAGTATATCCCTGGCTTTTTTTTCATATTTTTTAATGGCTTTTTCCTTTTCTTTTAAATTGTCAATTTTGGTGATGTCTTTGATATAGTTGTACTCTTCCAAAAGAAGCCCCGGATCCTCCGTGCCCACCAACTTTGCTCCCCATTGAACCAGTTCTAAAATTATCTTATAATTTTCATTGCCTGCGTGGGCCAAATCAGAAGCTATGGCTAACTCTTTATTACAAACCGGCAGTCCATCCTGATAGACTTTTGTCTTGTTGTAATCCAATCCCAAGTGGAATATCTTCTCTCTTATCCCCCGCCACATGCTGTTGATCGCATCGGTATGTTCATCCCATCTTTTCGGACCATACCTTTCGATATATTCCTTTTTTAATGGCTCGGCTACCGAGCCCATATCCGCCTCCGTATGGACTACCGGAACATAGATTAGTTTTCTCAAGCTCTCTTCCTTTCCGGCTCATCCGAGAGTTTCACAATTTTAATCAGAATAGAATCACCAACATCTTCCTTTTGCAAAGAGCATCGATCGGATTGACAATATTCTAGCAAGAACTTGTAAGCTTGGGTCAACTCATTGAATTCTTTGTCAAAAGAGTTTCCCTGGAGATTTTTATCCGGATGGTACTTAAAAACCAGTTTTCGGTGTGCGCTTTTGATCTCCTGGGGGGTAATTTCCTCTTTCAACCCCAATAACTTCCTTGCTTTATCGACATCCTCGAATCCTATTTTCCTCACCTCTACGGTGCTAAAGCTGTATGGAGCTAAAGGTCCCACACATTTGAAGTTAATCCTCTTTTTGTATTTTTCATCTAACTCATTTAACCTTTTATCGAAATCTTTCTCTCTGTTTCTATCCAAAAGAAAAGAGGAGTTTAATATCATCATATCATCTAAAGTATCGTGCCGGCAAAAATCAAAAGCTATCTCCTTTAAAGCACACAAGATCTCTTCTGCAAACTCAAGATTCTTTCTCTTGAGAAACTTTTCCACCATTCTGCCTAATTTCACTCGATCATTGAGTTGAGGACCAGCCGGACTTGAGGCTATCTTTTCCTTAAACCTTTTGATTTCCTTCTCCTCTGCAATCTCTTTAAAAATTGTCTCCTTATTCCACAAAGCTACCACATCCAACTCAATTTTGTTGTTTATCAAGTCAAGAGTCTCTTTAAATTGTTTATGGCCTGTTTTCAAAATCTGGCCAATTTCCTCTTCCGCATCAGCAAATGTTCCGAATTTCATGGGGATAATGGTATGATTCTTCATAACTTTCTCGATAACCGACTGATGGCAAAAAAGATCGGAAACCACTTTATCTTTTGTCATGGAATCGTAAGTCATAATAGGAGAATCGCTGACCACCGCGCTGATATCCTGATGTGGAACTATATATACCTCTTTCTTAGGGTCACCCAATCCAATCGAACCAAAGCTTTTCTTTTCATTTGCCTGGATTATTCCATAAATATATCTACCTTGTTCAGTCATCTGACTATCTCCCGATACGATATGCCCTTTTGTAAGGGGGCAGGGGAAGAATGCCCTCCATAACATCCTTCCCCTGCTTAGCAGGGGGTGAAAAGGTTTTATGCCCTGCTAATCTGCTCTCTTTTAGTAAAAAACAGTTTCAGCCCGACTCCTAACAAGACCACGGGCCAGAATTTACTCAGCGTCTCTGGGATCACCGCATAGTTGCTCAAAAGAAAAACTATGCCCACTACAAACAACACAATTCCCCAGAACTTTGTGGCATTGTCATTCACTTTACTCCCTCCTTTCTCTCCGCCATCTCCTTGATGGCTTGACTGAAGTGTTTGGCTTTAATTTCAAAATTAGAGTAATCTTTTCCCCCGCCTTTGGCGGGGGATCCTTCGGACTTCTCCTTTCCCACAAAATCGCGAATAGCAGAGAGGGATGCTCTGCGACAGATAAACTCTATGTCCGATCCGACACAGTTGGCAGTTGTATGGGCCAAGGCTTTTAAATCCACCGCTTTGGCCAATGGTTTTCCCTTGGTATGGATTTTAAATATCTCCGATCTGGTTTTCTCATCCGGAACAGGAAGCTCCAACAAAAGGTCGAACCTGCCCGCACGAAGCAGGGCTGGATCGATGATGTCCAGACGATTGGTGGCGGCCAGAACCATCACACCTTTCAGCTCCTCTATTCCGTCCAGCTCCGTTAAGAATTGGCTGATCACCCGTTCAGAGACGTGAGCATCACCTGCTCCTCCTCCCCTGGCCGGAGCTACGGCGTCAATCTCGTCGAAGAAGAGGATACAGGGGGAAGCTTGTTTGGCTTTTTTAAAGGCTTCCCTCACTCCCTTTTCACTCTCCCCGATATATTTTGACATCAGAGCGGGACCTTTGATGGTGATAAAGTTAACCTTGCTCTCATGTGCCACCGCTTTGGCTAAGAGCGTTTTCCCGGTTCCCGGGGGACCATAGACCAAAATCCCCTTGGGGGGATTGGTCTTAGCTTTCTCGAACAGCTGAGGATACTTAAGTGGCCATTCTACAGATTCTTTAAGCTTTTGCTTGATATCATCTAACCCCCCCACCTCCTCCCACTTCACCTCCGGAATCTCCACAAAGACCTCCCTTATAGCTGAAGGCTCCACCTCTTTTAAAGCCTCGAAGAAGTTTTCCATACAGACTTCCAATTCAAGAATCAGCTCATAGGGAATCTCATCTAACTGAAAATCTATTTTGGGAAAGATTTTCCTTAAAGCCGACATTGCGGCTTCCCTGGATAAAGCCTCTAGATCCGCTCCCACAAAACCATGGGTGATCTCAGCCAATTTTTGCAAGTTCACATTTTTTGCCAGGGGCATGCCGCGGGTGTGGATGTCCAGTATCTCCAGCCTTCCTTTTTTATCGGGAATGCTGATACAGATCTCCCGGTCGAACCTGCCAGGTCTTCGTAAGGCTGGATCCAGTGTATTAGGGATATTAGTTGCGCCTATGACGATAACCTCTCCTCTGGACTCCAAACCATCCATTAATGCCAGAAGTTGAGCCACAACTCTTCTCTCCACCTGTCTGTCGCCACCCATCTCCTCTCTTTTGGGAGCGATGGCATCTATCTCATCGATAAAGACTATTGAGGGAGCGTTAGATGAACCCTCCTCAAATACCGCTCTTAATCTTGCCTCGCTCTCACCGTAGAATTTTCCCATCACCTCAGGCCCGGATATGTGCACAAAATAGGCATCGGTCTCGTTGGCGACAGCTCTGGCGATCAAGGTCTTTCCACATCCAGGCGGACCGTGGAGTAACACCCCCTTGGGCGCATCTATGCCCAATCTCTGGAAGATCTGCGGATACTTTAAGGGAAGCTCGATCATCTCTCTTATCCTTTGAATCTCCTTATGCAGGCCCCCAATGTCCTCATAAGCTACCTTAGCTCCTCTTTCCTCAACCGCCTCCTCCGACTTTATGCTGATGGAAGTGGTGGGCTGGATCAACACTACCTCCTTGGACGGGTGAGTATTCAAAACCATAAACTCCTGGGACCGGCTTCCAAAGAGAGTCGCCCTCACCCGGTCGCCTTCCACCAAAGGGATTCCCTCCAAAAGTCTTCCAATGTATCTGGTGTCTTTGTCTTTCCCCAGTGGACCAACAAAAGAGAGGGGGGACAGAACTATTTTTGAGGCAGGTTTATAAGAAGTCTTTTGAATCTTGACCTTCTCGTCTAGGCCTACCTTGGCATTTTCCCTGGTTATCCCATCTATCTGGATAATCTTTTTGCCCCTATCCTCCATGTAGGCAGGCATGACCTTGGCTACCGTTTGTCGCTGGCCTGAAATCTGGACGATGTCACCCACCTCCACACCTATCCTTTTCATATCTTCCGGATCTATTCTGGCTATCACTCTTCCCACATCTTTGGCAAGAGCTTCCCGCACTTTCAGGCTTAGAGAAACGGTCTTGTCATCTGTCACATTTCCTCCAGTGAAGATTTTTTTGTTCTATCTCCTCTCTTTTTCTTTCCCCGGACCGGGTCTTTTCAAAAATCTTTGTGTCCGGTTTTCTAAAACAAAACTTTGGTAGAGAAAAAGATATTGTTTTTAGACTCATCCAGAGAAGTTGAGTTTTCTCCATCGATCTCTGCCAGAGTTGCCTCATATGCCAGATCAAATGAGATTTTGTCCAGAACTAATCCCAAACCCAAACAGAAGACATTGCCTACTATCTGGTCTCCACTGGCATCGGAATAGACCCTTGGCTCATTGCGATAGCCTGCTCTCAAAGGAATTGTCCCTAAATCGGTAGACCAGAGATATTCCGCTCCTAAGCGAACCTGATTGCAATCCTTCCATCCCAGGCTATAAGTGGTATCTGCCTGATCAGCTAAACTCAGGTTCTGATGATACAGCCAACTGGGCTTAACCTGCTCTGAGTTGGAGTATCTTTTGGACTCAAAATCTAAAGCTAAGGTCAGGTTCTCCGTTGCCTCAAAGGATGAGCCTATGCCAAAGATAAGCGGCATACTGAGTTTGCCCTTGCCTTCCGGCAAAGAGATTCCGTAGGCACCCTCAATCTTTTCCCTTTGGGTTAGGTCAAATGGGGTCTTCAGAACCAAGCCCAGGTTGAGTCTATCCCTATAATGATAGATTGTCCCCAGGTTGAAATTCACTCCGGAGAAGCTGGTATTGTTCTCTTCCCAGGAGGAATTTGTTTTATCCAGCATGGTCTGATCCATACCATTGAGAAGGAAATTGACTGAGAGACCCAGAGAAATCTGAGAGGTAAGGTCTATGCCGAGGGCAGTAGTGATAGCATCCAACCCCCCTCTGCTCTCATATCTGTAGGATTGGTTCTCCTCTAAAGAATATAGATCAGCCAGCCTCTGGTAAGCTACGGCAAAGGCTGAGTTTTTGTCTGAAAACTTGAATGGATAGGCAACGCTAACAAAATCCATGGAGTTGTAGGAGTGATCGAAGTCAGACTTTTGACCGTTTGCCTTTAAGGTCCCTTTGTTAAGGGTATTTTTGAATTCCATGGCAAACTCAGTCTTTTTGATCTGAGAGATACCGGCGGGGTTCCAGAATACAGCGGTAACATCGTCCGCCACTCCCATGAAGGCTCCACCCATCCCTCTGGCTTTGGCGCCTCCACCTAAGGTGTTGAAATCGACTCCAGCCAACTGGGCTGAAGCTATTTGTGCAAAGCATAAAAGGCTTGCCAGAGGTAACGCAAGGAAAAATTTGGTTTTCATTTTAACCTCCTAATTTGGTTAAAAGGTTAGCGCTTTAAGAAGGAACTTAAATTCCTCCCTGGGACCTTGCCGAACTGCTCGCATTTGAAAAATTCCAAAAATCACCCCCTTTTATTTGGCTAATGTGATCTCCAAAATTCCGTTTTTGAAGGTGGAGCGGAGCGACTCCTTTTTGACTTTCGATGGCAAAAGAATCTCTTTGTGATATTTCTTATCCGAGTCCTCGGCTTTAAGCTCTAAGATGTCATCTTTCACCTCTATCTTGACCTTCTCCTCCTCCACCCCTGGTATTTCAGCAATGATTACCACTTTGTCAGCCTCATCGAAAAGGTCCACCAGAGGTTCTCTGACCTCGTCGACTACCGGAGCTCCCTTTTCATCCTTTTTGATATTGCCAAAGGTTTCAACCTGAGGTGATTCGCCGGCAAGTCCCCCCAATTTCATTGAGAAGCCATATACTGCTTTCGCCCCTTTAGGACCCAGACCTTTTATCTCACCAGTGCGAGAAAACTCCGATTTGCCCTCCTGTTGCAATTTGGCGGCTAAGTCTACCAAATTGCCGATCCCTTTAAATATTCCACCCAGGTTAAGTTTTCCAGCTCCCACATCGATATCAAATCCGGCCTTTTCCTCTGTTTTTTTCTTGTTTTTAAACATCTTAAAACCTCCCTTCTGCCGTTACATAGTTTTCCTTCTTGAGACTTTCCTGGTATCTTTTCAAAACTTGTCTTTCTCTTTCGATCTTCATTCTCAAAATCAAAACCTGTTGTTCCATATCGCTTATTTTGAGCTCACAAGCTCTGATTTTTTCTTTCAATCTTAGTTCGTCCATAACCTTACCTAATGGTGGGTCATTGAACTATGTTGTTTCTGCATGGCTACACATTTACACTTACTCTTTGTTTTATAAGACCTGCGGAATTGGTGATACAGCGGTTTTATCTCTTCCTTTTTAAACTTCCTATTTTCCAACCCGATTCGCCTTTCGGTTTCTTCGTCTGTTCCGTGTCAGTTTCTTTTTTTATCTTCACATAGCTCGTATCCCAGTCGAATTTTCTTTTCTTTTCAATCTCTTTCTGCTGCCTTCGCAATCTATCAATTCTTTCTTCGATTTCTTTTAGCCGCCCGACGACGGCCTCTCTTCTGGTATCCAATCTTACTCCCTCTTTTTCCAGGAAATTTTTCTCTTTGGTTAGCATTAACATATTGACATAAGGTTCGCCCATATGCTCAGGAATGGAGCGCGAGCTACTTTTCTTAAGGCTCCTTACTTTGTCTATCCTGGGAATATCATGCATACGATTTCCGACCTCCTCTCCACATAGAAACACAATTCACCTCTCTCAAGGGCTTGTCTACACACTATCATTTTGGAGAGACCAAAACCCTCTTTTTTGGGCTGGGGCCCACGATCTTGAACTCAACCAATTGACCCGGCCTTAGCCCGGCTTCAAGGCAAATATTTCTGGGGAAGGTTATCTTCCCCTTTTCATCCACTCTCGATAACACACGCATTAGAGTCACTTTTTGCACTCCCCCTTTGGCTTGCTTATGGGTTATACTCAAGCAATCTTTTTCAGTCAGCAGTACTTTAAGATCAAACGTCTCACCGTTGCTTTGACTTTCTCTCGCCTGCTTTTCTTGCCAATTCTGCTGGTCTCAGAAGTTAAGATGTCCTCACACACCTTTACAAATTCCTTATTCTTAGCACTGACCGGAAGGTTTTTAACCCCAAGGGTCCTGGCAATCATAACACTTGCCCGAACCGTAGGCGCAAATTCGTACTTTCCCTGAGTTCTTAAGCCCCTGACCACATTGACTATTTTCTCCACCCCTTTGGGATTTAAACCGTCGGACTTAGCTTTGGTTATTGCTGTTTCGGTCTCTTTGTCAAAATGATCCAAGTCTATGGTAATCATCCTATCCCTTAAAGCATCCGCGCCTTTATGAACCCCAGCATACTCTTCTGGATTGCTGGTGAATATTGCACAGAAATCCGGATGAACCTTAAGGTAGCTCTGCTTCCCTCTGGCAGCCGGGAGATTCATCATTTTCTCCTGCAAGATGGAAAGCAAAACATTATTAGCTTCGGGCCTGGAGCGGGTAAACTCGTCATAGATCAGGGTCAACCCATGTTTGCAGGCAACCGTTAACCGATTATCCACCCAGTTTCTTTGTGTGTTCTCCTCCAATTTATAAACCCGCGATACATACTGGTCCACGAATTTTCTCCGTTTATAACCACTTTCTGCACCCACCAGATCCGAAGTGGTTAACTCCTCATCCCCGTGAATCATCACCACAGGGCGACCGATCTTGCTGGCAACATGCATAGCCAAACTGGTTTTTCCGGTTCCGGTGGGTCCTCTAAAATGAACCGGAAATCCTGCCTTGATATAGGCTAAGGCGCGTTCGGTTATCTCCTTTATCGCTTTTGTCTCCACAAAATCCGGCAAAGGAGAAGGCTCCAATACGGCAATGGACTCTTCAATCAATGCCATCTCAACAGACTCCTTTCGTCTATTTTAGAACTTTCGTTCTCGTTTTATTTCTATAATTAGATTTTTTACTCAGGGTGTTCAGGGTTTGCCACCAATTCTTCACCCTTTTTGCCAGTCTGGTCCTGGGGCATTTCCTCCTCTTTTCTTACTGCTCCTATCCCTCCACATCTGAGACAGGGAAGGTTGGTCAAATGTTCCTGACCCGTCCCTTTACACTCCGGGCAGGTTACTTTTGGCTCTCTGAAGGTAACAACCCCTTTGCCCAAACAAACAGTGCAGTTCAGTCTGGTGTGAGGATACACTCCGGTTCCGTGGCAAAAGGCGCATTTTATATATGGCTCCTCCACATTAACTTTCCCTTTTCCTCCGCAGACGGAGCAGGTGGATACGGAGGATAATAGCTCGAAAGGATCTATCCCTTTCCCTTTACAAAAGGCACATTTTATCTCTTTCATTATATCCATCACCCCGCTTTCCAAATTTAACTATTACCCATAAGTAGCCTGATCGAGAGTTGAAGTGGTTTTGTCATTCTGAACGAAGCAAAGCGAAGTGAAGAATCTCCTGTCAAGACCTGCGTAAAATTGAGATTCTTCTCCCGCCAACGGCGGGATCAGAATGACAACCCTCGAGATGTGGGTAATAGTCAGCTTTCCAAATAGGGGGAAGCCTGAGATTACCACCGATTAGTTGAAAATCCCGCCGTAGGCGGGGAAGTTTGGCCTGACGTCCCCTGCAGACCATTCAGCTAATCGGTGGTAATCCCTTGTCCTGATCACCTCGTTTAGAGGCTTTGCACTTTTTTTGGCTTCTTTTTTCCCCTTCTAACTGGCTTTCTCTCCTCAGTCTGTGCAAAGCTGTGGGCACTTACAGTTTTTGCGCCACGTTTTGCTCCAGCCACAGTTGACCACATTTCTTTGACCGCCGCGACCAGCCTACCAACCTCGTTGTGCCTCAGCTTATTCTCTTTCCGGAAGCCTTCCATTTCTTTCTGGATGTCTTCCAGGAGCCCGTTGACCTCTCTCTGTCTTTGTGCATTTTCCGAGTGGAGATCTTTGATAAACTGGCGAACTCCTTTATGGAGACTTTCCATTGAGTTTTCCAACATCTCATTAAGTTCTGCTTTTCTTTCTGCGTGTTCCTTCTGGAAGGTCTCGGTCATCTCCCTTATCTCCTCTGAGAGTGCTTCAACAGAGGCAACCCTCTCAGCATTAGAGACAGCCCTGTCAGCATGCGAGGCAGCCATATCCTGGCCCAAGGCCTTAATATCAGTTGCCACATTTGATAATCCCATCCTTTTCACCTCCTTTCCTCTTGTTAGGGTTTGTGCGAAATTTGCATCTTGAGATAGGTTTCTTATCATATGCTTGAAATCTTTTATTTTCAGATCCTTCTTTTTAGTCAAAAGTTCTCTTAACTTTTCTGTTAGCAATTGCTGCTGTTCATAAAAGCCTTTTAATAGTTCTTTTGCTTCGGCTATTCCCTTCTCTATCCCAACCTGAGCCTTTTTCATCCTTTCAACTTCGTTATTGGTCAGAGCATCTTTTAATTCAAAAGCTTCTTTTTTTTGCTCTCTGAGAAAATGCTTTAAGCTTTGCTTAACTTCCTTTTCTTTCTCCTCCTGATTTAGAAGAATTCCATTTATCATTCTATCGAAATCTTTTTTTCTCAAAGATCCTCTTTTAGCCAGGGTTTCTTTTAATTGGGTGCTCAGCTTAGCTCTTTTGTCTTTGAAATCATCCAGGACTTGATAGGTATTATCTATTACTGTTCCTATCGCATCCACCCGGGCATCGTAAGAAGCAATCAAATCCCGCGCCACATTTCTCATTTGCTCGACTGTTCTCATCTCTTGGATTCTCCTTGTCCTTTCCTTCAGGATGAATCCTTATTATTAGGAAGAACCTTTGGCGGGGTATGCTTTGGGGCAAAGCCCGCTTCAGGATACCTCGACAAAAATCCCTCCTACCCTTTCGGCGACAGACCTTAGGCGGTAGCTGCGGTCGGAGTAAGACCGATAGCCTCAGCATACTTCAGGAAGGTCTCAACTCCTGCGCACACTGCTCTGGCCTCAACAGCCAGAAGCTCGATTCCCACCAGGGAAACCCTGACCCAGGCATCGATAACGATACCTTTATCCAGGATTCTGTCGACCACTTCCACTAAGCTGGAAGAGCCGATGTTCTTTTCGACTGCCATCTTTTCTCACCTCCTTTCGTAACTTTTCTTTCTTCTCTTGAGACGTCCGACGGCTGGCGGACCTCTCCGGTTCGCGGAGAGTTTGCGAACCTCTTTCTCTTATTGCCCGGTGACAGCTTTTTCGTCTGATCTAACATCTGCCCTGAACCAATACGGTTCAGGGTTTGTTCCACCCAGACGGGTGGTCGTCTGATCTCAAGACACAGACTTCGTGCCACCTCTGCTTTTGGGGAAAAGACAGAAGCCCCCCATTTGGCAGCTTTGTTTTTAAACTGCTTGGTTGCCGAATTGGAACAGATAAATATAGGTAATGAGGGGTTATTCTCTCTTATCTTCTTCAGTATTCTAATTATACTTGCTTCTGAAAAATTCAAATCGAGGATTAAGAGGTCTGGGTTTCTTTTCTCTATTCCATTTTGAGGGTAGGTGACTGAATTTGCACGGTAACCGTTTGAATTCAAGATTCTACTTAAAACCCAGCCCCTGGCAGGGAAGTCATCTATGATCAATATGCGAGGTTTATCTTGAAGCACTTTACCGTCCCCAGGTTTCTTCGGAAGAATCAACTGAAAAAAAATCTCACCTTACTGAATATTTTTGCTTCGTATTGCCTTGAAGTTCTTTTTGGGGACGGGTTACTTTTTTTGGGGACGTATTGTATTTATCGTTTCGACAGAACTTAAAGAATCTTAAGTATATCTTTTCAAATTTGAAAAGTTTTTCTCAACGCTTTGTATTAATGAAGTATCCGAAACAAATTTTCATTTTACTAAATATTTTTGTGATTCCAATTGCCTTGAAGTTCTTTGTGGGGACGTGTTGATATTTTTTGTATCGACAGTAGTCAGGGCATTTTGAGTATATTTAGTGAGATTTTAAAAAACTTTTTCACAAAATGATACCAAGAATTGTCAGCAACATTTCTTCTTTCGATTTTGCCTGTGAATCATCTTATCGTCACTAATCACTTTTTGAATCTAAATGTTATTACCCAGATCCTAAAGAAAGTTCATCCTTGCTTCCTCTTTGATACTCACAATTTCTGCCCCTTTACCAAATTTTGGTACTAATAACAGTGATTATACGTCTTGCTATGAATAGAATTAAACTCTTGAGATAAACTCTTTGGTTGAACAAAACCATGTCTTTAATCTCTGAGTAAGAATGTTAGGCATCTTTCTATCTCTATCTTTTTTAATTTCTTTGATTTTTCATAAATTGTACTTCTCTGGCCCCACCAACTTTAATTAGCGCATCCAACAAATTGTCAGCCTCTTTTCTTTGCAAATCTTTTTCAACAAGGTTAACTATTGTTTCCTTGTCTAAGGGCATCCCGCACTTGAAACAAAACTTATTTGTGGCAGGATTAGTTTCATCGCACCCGGGACAACCTTTCGGCTTAAGAGGAGTCTCTTCTTTACCATTATTGTTTTGGCTCAGTCCATAGACTTTCAAAATGGCGTTATCGACATCGCGACCAGACAAGTGTACATAGATTGAGGCCATATCCGAAGCCTGAACCCAACCAAAATATTTCTTCATCTGTGCTTCTGTGAGATGATTAGCCGGGTAGGTTGCCCGGCTATGTCTAAAGTTATGGGGATTCACCTTCTTTTTGATCCCCGCTTTATTGGCAAGTATTTCAAGCATTTTCGCTGCTGCACCATAGCTCAAGACTTTTCCTTTGAGACCCGGCCAGAGATAGGCCTGCGGGTTGCCCTTATCTGGGTGTTTGTTGATCCATTCTGTCAGATACGGAACAGAGGAGATAATCCTGATTCTCCTTCGGCCAGTCTTTCCGTCTACCAGGATTTGAGCGCCATACTGATCAAAGCTGATGTGTTTGAGCCTTATGAATAGGATCTCTCCTATCCTGCATCTTGTCTCATAGAGCATCGAAACAAAAGCTTTGTTTCTAACATTCTGGGTTGAATTGATCAAGTTCACTACATCATCTTCGGTGAGCAATTCTTCAGGAAGCTTTATTCTGGATAGCTTTCTGTTTCCTGGTTTGATCCATTTCACTTCTGGCGGATAATCCTCTGAGTCTCTCAGCCACTTGTAAAGTTTCTTGACGGCGGTTTTGAGTTCTGATTTACTGAAGTCGACATAGTTGCATTTCTCAATCTCGGTTACCAGTCTTTTTATGTCCTCTTTCTTCGCTTTTTCAAAATCCATTCCCAGCCATTGAGCTAGCCTAATCAGGTAATAGATGTACTTTACAACTCTTCCGGTGCTCAGACCATTAGAGTAGCACTCGTCCCTGAACTTGAGGATAATCTCTTTGTTCTTCTTAGAAATAGGAGATCTTCTCAAGCTTCTCAAAGCAGTTTTCAGTCTTTTCTCATAGTTGTGGATCGATTCGGGCATAGTGGTACATTACGCCTCCGGCTTTATTAAAGGCGCGCACCACACTTTGCTCACCATGCGGGAGGCAGGCACAGAACAAAAAGTAGGATGCACGCTCTGTTTGTGACCCTATATTCTTTTATTGGAGCGTCAAGTATTTAAAGATTTTGTCTTGGTTGTAGAAGAAGATTTATGAGCTGGGTTTTGGTTCGGTTGGATACTTCTGGCTCCTCGGCTCTTCCTTTTTCACCAACTGATTGACAAGCTTCACCCGGTTTGGCAATTCCAAAACCTTTACTGCGGATTCATCGGTATCCATCTCATGCCTCCACTGGGCAAGCAATCTCAAAAAGATGGACTTTTCCTCTTACTCTCGCCCTTTTGCATTCTATCAATCTCAGTCTAACCAGCTAGGATAAATAATGATCGAAAGTCCTCTTAGCCACAGGGACAAGCTTGTCTTCCTTGCATCTCTCAAGATATCTTTTCCAAAGCTCTTTTGAAATGATTTCCTTCTTATTCCTGATCAGATGGTAAAGGATTTGGTGATGCTCGGTCAAACTCTTCAGCGCAAAGATTCTTTTCAAGTTCTTGATATTGTTGAACCCTTTTTCGGTATGCTTGTTTTCAATGAATCTACTGTAATCACTCTCTGCAAGGTTGGCAGCACTTCTCAGGGTATATATGGCGATTCTTGCCTCTCTTTCGCACAACTCAGCTATCCTTTCCAGTATCTTATGGCTCCAGGCATCAGGAGCCAAACCCATTTCTGCCCTTTGTCTCAAGATCCCAACCAAATCATCACTACCATACTGCGGAAAATCAATTACCTGGGGACTGAGTCTGGATCTTACTCTGTCTTCAAGAGCAAACAAAGGGAATTGACTCTCACCAATACAAATTAAGCCTATATTGCCAACGTTGCAAAGGTTGTAAAGGGTGGCGTTGCGTTCCTTCAAAGGCAGGGTGTCGATTTCATCCAGGATCAGGACAAAAAAATCCTCATTGATATGTTTTCTGACTTCATCTAATTTAAGACTGGTATTCCGCTCCTCAGTGCAAAGAACCCGCAAGTTGTTCAAGATTTCCTGGAGAATAGCATAAAAGGTGTTCTTTTCCCAGCAGTTAACATACGTCCCCTTTACTTGCGCCTCTGACTGGATTTTCCCCAAAACATGTTTGGCTATCGTGGTTTTTCCAGTGCCCGATTTACCGTAAAGCCAGGCATGAGTCGGTTTTCTTCTTTTCAGAATCGGAGACAAACATAACCGTAGTTCTCTGATCTGAACATCCCTGGCAAAAATATGATCGGGAATAAAGTCTTCACTAAGAATATCCGGATTTACTACAATTCCGTACTCCTCAGCCCAACTCATGTATTGAGGTATGCGGATAAGATTTTAAAGGGTGTTGTGCGAAGACTACGAACCATGCGTATAAAAAACCGCGAGTTGACATTGTGGTTTGTGCTTGTTTGGAGCGCCAGTTAGAAGAAAAGGTATCTTTGAAAAAAGCTTGGTTCTTTAATGAAGTTCAAAAATAGTAGAATGGGCCAGCCCGCCTATGGGGACCTAACAAGTTTACTCACCCCATTTAGGGTTCCAAACCATACATTTCCTGAATGATCAAAAGCGATTGCTGTAATCGAATTATCTACTATTCCACTATTACTCGTGTTGTAATTTATCCAGGCGGTTCCGTCAAACACGAACACTCCACTTTTCCAGCTACCAATCCACTTGTTGTCTTGGACATCGATTGCTATTCTCCCAGCCCAATTGCATGAAAGCCCACTGTTATCGCGGTGGTAACGGCTCCAGTCGCTTCCATCGAATTTACCGAGTCCCCAATCCCAAAGTGCCAACCACACATTTTTGGCTGCGTCGAAGGCAAAATCCCCACATTGCCTAACATCGAAACTATCCACGACTGTATAGGTAGTCCACTCAGTTCCATCGAACCTGCTAGTTCCACATAAGGAAGTTCCGAACCATAGGTCACCTGAGGGGCTAGAGGCGACTGCCAAAAGGACGTCACACGCTATTCCACTATTTGAGCTGTTATAATTAGTCCAGGCATCTCCGTCAAACTTGGCTGCTCCTCCGCCATAAGTTGCAAACCAAACATTTCCGGAAGAGTCAACAGCAATGGATTCAATTGGCCAGTGAGGTATGTCGCTATTAGAGGAATCGTAAATTGTCCAAGTATTGCCGTCGAATCTACAAGCGCACAAAATATGTCCGTACGGAGGAAGGGGACCGGTGTGTCCCTCAACTCCAATCCACACATCTCCTGACGGTGTGATAGCGACCGAATTAACTCTGTTGCACGGCAGGCTATCATCAGAGCTATCGTATCTTGTCCAGCTCACACCATCAAACTTACTTAGCCCACCCATCGTTGCGAACCACAAATTTCCATGTGTATCAACAGCTATGTCCTTAACGATATTATCTGCCAGCCCACTGTTTGAAGTGCTATACGTGACCCATGTTCCAGGCGGATTTGATGTAGTAAAATCCCAGACTGGCCCAATAGTGGAATCTCCATGGTTGTCTATAGCTATTACTTGCCAATAATAATGAGTGCCATACCACAAGGCGCCTGGATCATATGTTGTGTCAGATTGATCATCTGAAACCAGACTATCAGGCGTGGAGTCATTCGCCTCGAAATAGACATCGTATACTACCCAATCGCCTGAATCGGGGTCTCCACCGCTCCAGCTTAGGCTAATATTAACGGATTGGCTCGTGTCCCCGTCAGCTGGTGAGGGATTACTGGGCTTATTGGGTGGTCTATTCAAGTGACTTATATCAATTCTATGTCCTGCAGACCAGCCAGAGGTATCACCATGGATGTCTTTTGCCTGAGCCTTCACATAATACGTTCCTTCATTATCCCAAGAATGTGACATCGTCACGGTGTTTCCACTCGGAACCCAATCGCTCCACCCGGAAATGTTTCCGTCGCCCCAAGCAAATCTATATGCAACGCTATCAGTATCCGGATCAGTTGTCTGGCTAGAGAAGTAGTATAGTGTATCCTCGTAGCCTGAAGATGGGCCGCTTGGAGAGGACGGAGTCTCGGGTGCATGATTCTGGACAGATTGAGATATCACAATTTCGTGTTCGGCTGACCACTGAGAGGTGTCGCCGTGAATATCCTTTGCTTGTGCTGTCACATAATATGTTCCTACCTGCGTGTAAGAGTGGTCTAATTCCACTGTGTCGGGAATTGGAGCCCAGGAAGTCCAGTCGCTAATAAGTCCGTCACCCCTAAGAGAACCGACACATAACATTATCGCTGTCTGGATCCAAAGCATATACCGAAAATTTATAAGAAACATCAACATAACCCTCTGATGGACCTGAGGTTATAGTTGGGGATTCAGGTGGTTGATTGGCGCCCTTCACAAGGTTGAAATAGGTAGTTAGCGAATCTTGGATAAGACTTTCGTTTTCCAAATACAATCTGAGAGAATATCTTCCCGGGGGAAACTGGTGGAGAGAAAGTGGATGATTGAACTTAATGACTTGAACGTGTTCTTCTATGGAGAAACCATCTACAGAAGTTGAAACAGAATAAGAGTCGTCACAATTGTACACGCATGCCCCATTGTTCCTATTGAAGATCTTTAGAATAATCTTATATAAACGTTGCTGATTTGTTATGTTAGCTACCCTACACCAGAGGCCCACTTCGGAAGAAGATACGGGATCATTTCCCAAGTTATTTCCGTCATCGTTAGGATCGTCCGGAAAAACACCATCTGTGTCGTAGAAGTAGTACCCTTTTGGCCGCGTGCCGTCCCAAAAATAAAAAAGATAGTGGCGGCTGGAAGAACCTTCCCAAGTAGAGACACGATGAGCAGAGGCTAGTGCCGCTGAAGATAGCGGGGGAGAGGGAGAGAAGATGTCGGATTGCGGTTCACCTGGCGGCACACCAGGTACATGCCTAGACAAAAATCAAAGACCAGAGGAAACACTGCCTGTGTTTACCCCTCTCATCGGAACCACCTGAATTGTGCCTTTTCTATAACTGGCAGGCGCAGGAGTTAGGCGCGCTACGTAAGCATAAGTTGGCTGGAGAAACCAAGGGTTGATCTTCTCATAAAAGCGGGACCAACTTATCTTGTGACACACCAAAGGTAAACTATCGAGAGCTCCTGAGGGATCGTGGAAATACACATTCTCGGTATCATATATCCAACTACAGCAATTGCGTGAGTTGCTGCTTGGGAGACGAGATACACGGGCCACCCACTCTCAACAGACTTTCTGATCAACTTAGCCACAAGATCCGGAGCAACAAGAAAAGTGAATCGTTCAGGCAGGAATCCTGGTGTTAGCAACTGTCCGTAGGTCATCGAAACCTTTCCAGATATATAATCACCACATGATACTGGCTCTCCAGGACCCTTGTTGAGATAAGCAGCAACCTCAAAGGTTTCGACATCGTTCCCGTAGTACTTGGCGATCATTGACAGGCAGGTGATGGCGCACCAAGGGTAATCGCTTTGGTAATAGTAAGGCACATCAAGGAGGCTCATCTCCTCTGAATGTTCTTCCCAAGAGAAAGCCCTCCGATCTGTCCGCTGCTTTACAGGCTATTTCGAACTCGGTCCCGTATGGTTTTCCGCTCCATAGCTGCTCTATACTCTGATCAGTTGATAATTTCATAAGGATCACCCGAAAAGGAGCATTACTTATGGTGCTTAGTGCTTAAATATTTGAGGAGCAAGGCGTGCTGACCATGCTTAAAAGGATTGTGTGGCTTGTGACCAAATTGTGACCAGTCTCGGGCCAAATTGGTCAAAAATCATGGTTTAATGGAAGTTTCGTGTTGGTAAAAAGGTTAGATTTAGTTGATAATATGCCATAGATTGGACCTAAAACTGAAAACGTTTTCAGTCCCGCCTTTGGCGGGATTATGGCAAAAAAAGCGATGT